>Ga0247765_1000207_pt1 | contig 47859 bp, 44 predicted proteins | sample UWRJL106311C6_FD_179949 | JGI IMG/M metagenome (GOLD analysis project Ga0247765, IMG submission 179949) | Plant litter microbial communities from Arlington Agricultural Research Station in Wisconsin, United States - UWRJ-L106-311C-6 | ecosystem: Environmental > Terrestrial > Plant litter >... | reverse complement strand
AGAGGGGGGGGTTGTGGGGGGGGGGGGGGGGGGGGGCACGGCGGAACCGCATAAGACCTTGCGAGCACCGGAGTCGACGCTTAGACAGTTCCCACCGCGGGCTCGGAGGGAGCCATCACCACGGCTTTCAGCGATACCGAGGCAGACCACATCATGATGTCTTTGTTAGAAGACCCCAGAAGATCCCATGAACCTGGCAAATTCTACCACCGCGAGCTGTTCCGTAGTTGGGTGGCGGGGAACACATCGCTAAACGTGATATCTGCCTCGCGGGAACTTCCTCGCAAACTCAAGCTGCTGATTATTGCTGGGCTGAGATCTTATGCTCATTGGACAGGGACGGTGGAACCACTGAGCCTCGCTGAGGTTGAAACAGCAAGTTCGGTTCAGATAACAGGCGACATGCCCATTTTTGATGGCAGTTCAGTGGAAGACGGGATCAATTGGTAGTTGATCTTTCGAGGGGCGGTGCAGCCGTTGCAGGCGGGAAGCGTATCTTGGTCGACAGGGCGGTCGACAGGAAAGTAGGATAGTTGACGAGGCTTGGATTTGGAGTTCAACAGAGGTAATTGGCGCTACCTGAATGACAGTGTATCCATGTCCGTGAGAAATTTGGCTTAGGGAGCTGACTACGGGATGTCGTGGTGCTTTGCATTGCTTCCACATATAGCTCTGGGTAGGTAACCAAGGTTGATTTCTGTTTTTCCGCTCGTAACAGTGCTACCCTTGTTTGTTGTTGTTGCACCAAGCTTGGTCCACTCGCCCGTGATACGTTTTCCGACAAAAAGGCTCTGTCTCTCCGATACAGAACATTTCGAGCGTACATTGTGCTCTCTTCCTCATGCGTAAGTACGACATGCTGCTGGGTCGGGACTGGACGCAATGAGCTGGGTCTGTGAAACCTGAGGCAACCCCAGACCAAACGATTCGTCCACACTCGCAGGGCGACCAATCCCCGGTGCTCGTACAAGTTGCAGGTGATAGGTCCTTACCTGCTAACGATGCGGGGCTCGGATTGAGAGAAGGCGCGGGTTGATGGAGGGTGGGAAGGGATGACGGAAAGAACCTGGAAACACGCGCTGGTGCCTTGCTCATCCCCCAAGTACCAAGTAACCCCTTCCCCAAGAAGGCGTGGGTGCCCAAAATCCTTTTGCCCCAGGTTCAACGCTGTCATCTTCCATCTCGTTCATTGAGCAACACGCCAGCAAACCTGCGCAGCTTGCAGGGGCTCGTTGGGCCGTTGCCGGCACCCGAACGCTGGCCACGCCATCCGCAAGACCTGCCTTGCAGTGGCAACGAACCATTGGCCACTGAAATGCAGATGTGTGCTTTTACTGTCTCCTGGCAGCTATTCGCAGACAAAGTGCTGCGTTGTGAGGCTCTTGGGCAGCCACCAGGAAGCGTCTGGTCGGTTTGCTGGTGTCATTCCCGCCCACGCACTGCGGCAGAGCTCACGCCTCCCCCACCTTAACTGAGCAGGGCTGCTTACCTATATCTCTGAGCACGCTGCGATATATTTGAGATTCCATGCAGTGACACACCAAACTCCCTCCGTTGCTTTAATTTCTAATCGAAAAGAATTTTTTCTCCATTTCCATTCTCCCCTCCCTTCTCCTTCATCACGGTTCAGCACCTCCGCCCGTCGACCCAAGCTGTGTCATGGAAGGCGACACAGCTGCAAATTATCATGGCGCGCAACGAAAACGAGCGACGCCGACGACCTCCCGAACCCCACAGCACAAATAGTAAGGGAGTCCGGTTGCAGTCCCTACAGTCCATCTTCGCTGCGAGGTCAGCCGACAGCTCGAAACGGCGGGGAACTGGTGGGGATGTTGATCTTGATCTTGACCGGGATCGGGATCGGGGCCGGGACCGGGACTTGGGTCGTAGCCAGGACCGGGACAAGGATCATCAACACTGGGGTCGTGACCGGGGTCGACATCAAGGTCATCGCCACGATCGGAAAAAACACCGGGGGCACGACGACGGGGGACGGCGACGCGAGGACGATGAAGGTACCAAGCATCGTCGTCGCCATAAGCATCGCCATCGATCTCGGGATCGCCCTCGAATCGAGGTGGAACTCAAAGCTCTGGACGAAAAATACATGAACTGGAAATTCGGAGTCCATCCCGGCTTTGTGATCACCCGGTTCGAGCCATACATAAGGAAACGATACGAGGCAGCGGACAAGCCCATCGCGGTGAATGCCATCTTCTCGTTCTATTCCAACGGCGAATTGGTCAAGCCCACAGATGAAATTGGTGAAAACTCACCGGCAATCTGGTATCGCATGACCAAGAATCCCGCTGATCTCGAAACATGGAAGTTTACACACTGGCAGGACGAAACCAACGGCCGGCTCGATACTGCACTTTCTGATGAGCTGGCGAAAGCAATCGACGAGGGAGCAACGATCGGACAGCTTCGCAAGAAAGTGGCAGAGCTGATGTTTATCGAGGATCCATACAGGGTTGTGTTGATAGCCAGAAGCGGCTTGCGACGCGGTCTCTTACATGGCGAGAATTGGGAGGCTCGCCAAATCAAGAAGTGGCTGTGTCGGTGGATTTCAATCGACGTCAAGCCGGAGAAGTGCTATGTGATCCTCAAAGGCTTGGGAAGGGCATACGTTTACCACCCCGACGCGCCCAATGTTGAGAGAGGCATGGATCTGAGGGGCATCCAGACATATATCAGGCATCGCTTGTTTCGCGCAGTCCGGTTGCACAAAAAAAGCAGTGTTGACGTCGCATTCTCCGACGTTGTCCTGAGCCGTGACGGCGTCTGCCCTGGAAGTTTCACGCCTGTTCAATGGGGCGCGACCTACACGTTTGAGATCCCCCAGGATGCTGCTGAGACGTTCGCCGAAGAAGAGTCATGGCTCTTAGCGCCGACAGTTTCCTGTGCCATCTGCATGGAGGACAGGAAGATTACTGATATGCCAATAAAGGTCACGGCCAAGTGTGAACACCTGGAAGTGCCCTGCAAGGATTGTCTCAAACAGTGGTTGAAGTCCAGCCTTGAGACGACAACCTGGGACAGACTTAAATGCCCAGACTGCCCATCACTTCTCGGATATACGGATATGAGAAGATACGCTTCCAAGGAAACATTCGACCGGTATGATGTCCTCGCAACGCGGAGTGCTGCCGATGCTCTGGAGAACTTTAGGTGGTGTCTCTCGGCAACCTGCGAGGCCGGTCAGATTGAAGACGAAAACTGCCCAAAGTCAAAGTGCAATGCCTGTGGCGCAAAGCAGTGCCTTAAGCATAATGTTCCCTGGCATAAGGGTGAAACTTGTGAAGAGTACGAGCGTCGAAATAAGCAGCGGAAGAAGGACGACAAGGCTTCGGAACAGATGATCAAGAAGACGAGCAAAAAGTGCCCCGAGTGTAAAAAGGACGTCCACAAATTTACCGGCTGCAATCATATAACATGTAAGTCTGCCCCTTCCTGAGTCGACGCCAATTTAGATGTTGACGTTGTGACCCAACTAGGTGTATGCGGCCATGAATGGTGTTATATCTGCTTTGCTCCTTTCCAGCGCAACGATCATGGGTTTCTCTACTGTCGGCACGCTCCCGAGTGTACCGAGCGAGATCCATTCGTCGACCTGATCGACCCGAACCATGCCAACCGTATTCCTCCCTGGCGGGGAGGGATACCAGGTCGCGCTGGTCCGAGGATTCCACCACCCCCGGGGCTGTTCATCCCTCCTCATCTTCGCCGTCCACCTGGGAATGGCCCAGGGGGCCCCAGGCCAGTGAATATGGCCCTCCCGCTGCAGCCGCCCCCCGGATTTCCGTTTCGAGAGGCTTTCGACATGAACCTGAATCCTGTCAATCAAGCTCGTCCAGGCCGCCCAGCGGCCGGGATCCACCTCGCGGCTGCCGCCATGGCTGCCGAGATGAATCGCGTCGGGCAGAACGCAGGACAGTTCCGACAGCCAAACCCAGACTTGACCGAGGGAATTCCCTTTGGTGGGCTGCGAATATGAATGCGAGACCATAGAATGTCATTGTTGTATTTGGGAATCCAATGCATGGCCCTCTGCTGATTGCAATTACGAATGGATTAATTTGGAGTTGAACGGTCGGGATTTCGGGCCAGGATATTGAGATTTCACTTGGTTAACCTATGCCCTTCTCTCTCGGAAGACAATCGCGAGCGCAAAAGACAAAACCACGCTGCTTCAGGGGCTATCATGGAAGGGGAGTTTAATTTGTAACGGAAGTTTTCACAATGACAGCAGCAGCAAATGCCACAACTGCAGTTTTGTGTTTGGGTGGATGGTGCTAGTCGGGGTTGGGGCGGCTGTTGGCAGCTGTCAGCTGTCTTGTTTGTTGATGCCGAGGTGAAGCCATCGCCAAACGCCACCAATGATGACTTTCATCACTGGGAGAAACGTTAACACAACTGCTCTTAGCCATAGAGGTCAAATTCCATTATTTTGCCAGGATGGACGGTGGGTTTCTACCAAAAACCATCTGGAAGATCACCTCTGCATGTTTCCAATCCAATTGCCAGGTCATTGATATTGTTGCGGTTGTTATGGAATGGGAGAAAACCTAAGTCGGTAGACATGCAATTGTAGAAGCGCAAGCAGAAGGTTCTGAAAAAGTGGCTCTCGTATTCACTAGAGTATGCCTATTCGCCCGGGATATTCAAAAGGTTTCCTATTATTCGCGTCCTTCTTGAATGACAAGGTGGCTTGGTTATGGAGAAGAAAAGCAAATTTTTGACTGCAGCGGTAAAAAAAAAAAAAACTAGGGATGAAAAGAAATTCTAACCGACTGCATGACAAGAGGCAGTGAATGATCGCCGCCAAAACATTGGCGCTCTCTCCTACGGATTCCCCTCGCACTTTCTTCTTTCCCCCCCTCACAGCTGAAAGCGGCGAATTGAAGACGCTCCGAGCTAACTTGCAAGGCAAGGGCGGGCTCGCTGTGTCGGCTGTCGCAGTGAGGACCAACTCCCTGACCAACTGCCCAAAAGCGCCCACCACCTGGACGGCTTGGAGCGACCGCTCGCGAAGAAATTCCAACCTTTCCTGTCTGACCGGCTTGCATATTTGCCAGCTTCTTCTTCAGTTGAGAGCGCATGTCGGTCGCATCATGAATGCACCTCTTTCAAATGGCCATGACTGCCTCCATGACCCGCTCGAAACGAGCTGAGGGTCCGCATCATAACATCCGCCATCCACCTCCACACCAGCAGTTGACTGCGAACGCCAGAGCCCAAAACAACCAGGCCGCCTTCGTTGCCAACCTGCAGCGCAACAAGCGCCCGCTCGATACCTCTTCGCGCGATTACGATCCTATAAAAACGAAGAAGGCTAGATTTGCAACTGGAATTGCAGTCGAGATCCCCTCGCGATCTGCATTTCATTCGAGGATTGCGGCCGACGCGAAAAGACCGCTACCGCCCCAACAGGCGCCCGCCAAAACCGCCGCTCTCGCCGCCCCAAGTGGCATGACAACGTCGCGCACACACTCGTCTTCCCAGATAACAAAGGCCACTATCGTCAATGGCGTTCAACAACCGCGGCCTTCATCGAGCCTCACTAGACATAAGGAGAAGGTTTCCAATGGATTGAAGCACGAGCTTACTAGGCTCCAGCCGAATCTTGCAGATACCAAGGATCAGGGGCGCAAGTTGCGGTCGCAGGAAGCCACCCGCTTCAAGAGCGAACTGTCGGCTTATTTTCCCGACTATGACGAGGTCATTGGCAACGACCCCAAAGAGCAGCGTATGTGTTTGATTTCCTCCCCCGAATCGCGTGTGGCCGTCGCGGGGTCAGTTGCTAACCGCTCGGCACTCTTGGCAGATCTCCTGAACCTCGATACGCCGATTGTTATCGAGCGTAAAGCGCCATTCTTAACCGACTACAGCTCCACGAACGACCAATCTAACACCTGCGAGGCTTATCCCGTGCGAAGATACAAGGACTCGTTGTTTACAGAACTCTGCGACTCTCAGAGGGTGAATATATCGGCCATCCTCGCCGCGCAACAGAAGAACAAGTCGTCACGGGAGGACCCCCTCCCGGATTCGGTCTTTGAGCCTTCCCATAAAAAAGCCGAGCGTCTTGAGCGCTCTATTAGGAATTCGGAGAAGGGTCGCGCTCAGCATGAAAAGGACCAAATCATCCGGCTGCTGGATGGGCTCCAGGGTCATGACTGGCTTCGGATAATGGGTGTCAGCGGCATCACCGAGAGTCGGAAGAAGACCTTTGAACCGGCCCGCGAGCATTTCATCAAAGGTTGCCAGGCCATTTTAGAGAAGTTTCGCGTTTGGACTGCTGAGGAGAAGCGGAGGAAGCAGGAAAAGGAGCGGGCCGCTGCTGAAGAGGCCGAGGCCAAGCGGGAGGCTGAACAACAAGCTGAACAGGAGATGGCGGATGATGATGATGATGATGATGACGATGACAACGAGAGAGAAGTTGGAGGAGAATCGGACAGTGATGGAATCAAGGAAGTGCGCGACAGCGAAGATGATGCCGGGGTGGTTGATCAAGAGATCAGTGAAAAGGATGCCGACCCTCCTGACGATAGTGACGTTGATGCTTCGATTGCGAAGCAACTCCGGGAAGAGGCATTGGCGGCCGCGAAGAAGAGATCCCGCAGAGCAAGATCTGTCAAGACGCCACCTCTACCCACACCACCTCCACGGCTGGAGGCCACACCACCCAAGGAGTTCACGTCGTTCTTCCGCAAGAAGTACCAGCGTGATGCTGCTCTTAGCAAGAATCGCCGTCGCGGACGTAATGTTCTGGCCTGGGGCCAACCAGTACCCGAAGCTGCCGAACGGGATTTTGAGCTGCCACGCGACCTTCTCGATGAAGATAACCTAAAAGCGCATGCTCGGCGGCAGCGACGTAGCAAGAGAGGAAAGCAGCCTGCTGTATGAGGGCATACTTGTTTCTGTGAATTTAGCGCTACATGGCACGGATCAGATAATTTCGGCGGTGATTTGATCACGTCACGTAGTAGACATAGAAAGTATTCTAGCATCTGGTCAAGGGGTTGGGGGAACAGGCCCTATGGACAAACCTGGGCAATAAATGTTTATTGATTGACATTTTATGGGACGAGCCCTCGGGTTTGCGTTGGGAACTTGGCGCTCATCGGTTTTTTGCGGAGGCCAGCCTTGACTCGGCTCTTGACTATTGACTCTTTGAGAGCAAGAGGTTATCCAGGCCCAGGAAATCGCCTGATCGGGGAGTCACACTCCCCTTAGCGATGATGGTAGTTTGACTGTACCAACCCAGTCCCCTAACCTGCAATAGCAGGTGTAAACCAACTACGCAACACAAAAAAGAAGTCTGGCGATTGTTGGATTATCAATACGTAACTGGAAATACTGAATTAAGCACTGATTTTACGTTGCGCTGTTGTGCAATGGGACTTTGGTGGCACCTGTTTGACTTGGGTGATGTGCACTTGTACTAACAGGTATTAGCAAATTTGCTGATTTGGCCAATCAGAACCTACGCATGGGCCTTGTGGAGGTGGGTGTGACTTCCCGATTAGGCGATTTTCTAGACCTAGATAGCCTCTCCCATCTGCCGAGGCCGAGGCAGTTGCTTACGCCTCTTGGCAGGTAAAGTGTGGTTTTGATTGGTTGGCTGAGGAAGGCACCAAAGTGGGCCCAATGCCGCCCGCCAGCAGCGCTCTGGAAATCTGCTGCCACGGCATGGGCTTTCTCGATTTCACGATCTGAGGCTTCACCCCCGCTGCGCTGAACAATAGCAGCTTCAGTCAGGCGCCTGTTGAATATATCATTGATTGTGAATAGCCTATTGCTATTGTGGCGGGGCACCAGCGCCTAAAGCTTCTGGGGAAGCTTGGAGCACCCTGATTTCCGCCGCTCGCAGCACTGCTTCCTTTCTCGCGCCTCCGTGCTGCTACTTCAACTTCGTCATCTTGCAAATTCAGTGCCAACTCGACCCGACAATTCCATTCTCTGACCGTGCGCTGATCTGCCAAATTTCGAATTCGTAAACCCGCAACTTCTCCCATTCTTGTTTCGAACCAACCACCAAGAATCAACAAGTTCTCCATTGCGATTCGAGGATTCGGGCTTTTGCGCGCGTATCTAGCTCTCACGGAGATGAGCAACTGATTCTCTTCGCCTCAAGAGCCTCACCAGGCCGATCTTGATGATCTTACCCGATTACCCCACCTATCCTCGAACTTGACCCTCACCAACGCGGCCGCGACCGCACGCCGTCCTCCCTACCCAATTCCGACGAACGAATCCAACGCCGGCAATGTCAGGATCTGCTGAAGAAGACCCCGTGGCGGTCGCGGAAACGGCGACTGCGGCGACCGAAGTATCCAGCAGCGAGCCTTTCTCCGTCATTAAGCAAGAGGTGGAGCTAGAAGTCAATTTGCGCGAGAAGAGCGTTACGGGCGTTTCGACTCTCTGGATCTTTCCACTCGAAGATGACCTCGAGGAAATCGCGCTGGACGCGCGCCAAATGGAGATTGATGTGGACAATGTCACAGTCAATGATGTCAAGGTTCTTGCCGAGAACCACGACCCCTACGATGTCCTTCAGATACCGATGCAGTGGCAGCTGGGCGTGAGCCAGCACCATATCTTGAGAAGCCGACTGCGCTCAATTCTGCCCGACAAACGCCCCGATGTTCCCATCAGTGAGCGAGAGAAGCAGATTTTGGGATGCGTGCCGGCCGACAGATCGCTCTTGGTTGGGTTGCGGTCTGCGGGCTCTGCTCCTAAAGACGGAACTTTAAGTCGTGTAGTCAAGCTGAAGGCGCCGAGGGCAGACAAGGACACCACCGAAGACAAGGACCTCCTCAAGGTGTCGATACCCTTTCGGTCGAAGCGGATCCGAGACGGTTTGCACTTTGCCGGCGTCGATGACGGAGACCTAAGGTACCCGCATGTTTATACACGCCACTCCATTGGCCCAGGAACTGCATCCTGCATCTTCCCCTGTGTTGATGATCCCAGTTCGAGACACGCCTGGAAGGTCTCGATCAAATGTCCCAGAACGGTGGGCGACGCTTTTGCACAACGCTTAGCTACTCAGTCAGCGGCTCCCTCTGCCGCCCCATCGACAGCTAACCGGAAGAGAAAACCTGGAGAGAACGTACCTTCGCCTCCACAACCATGTGGTGCGCCCATGGCTGAAGAAGACAAACTTCAGGAGCTCACAGTCGTCTGCTCCGGGAACCTCAGCGGCGAGCAAATCGACCCTGCAGACGAGACGAAGAAGATTATGACATTTGAGTGTCAGAACTCGGCCGCCCAACACATCGCCTTCGCCGTTGGCCCGTTTGAGCACATCGACTTGTGGGCGGAATTTCGAACTGAGGAAGCGGATGAGAAGCTTGGTGCCAATGCTGCCAAGATCCATGCTTATTGCCTCCCTGGCCGCGCTGATGAAGTGCGACATGCATGCTCGCCCATCGTGGCGGCGGCCGACTACTTTGCGCCCGAGTTTGGCAAATATCCCTTCGAGAGCTACAAGGTATGCTTCGTCGAAGACATGGTGCAGTCTACTGCGTCTGCCACGTCAATGTCGCTCTGCAGCACCAGACTGCTGTACCCCAAGGATATTATCGAACCGGAGCTTGACACCACCAGAACTTTGATTCACGCCTTAGCCAGCCAGTACTTCGGAGTCCACATTGTGCCGGACCAGCGGACCGACAGCTGGATCGTCGTTGCTGCTCAGTGGTTCATGACGGACTACTTCCTCCGAACTCTCTGCGGCAACAACTGGTATAGATTTCATCTCAAGGAAATGTCGGACAAACTTGTTGAGGTCGATATCAACCGGCCGTCACTCCATGATCTTGGCAACCACCTGCATCTAGGCGATTTTGAGCTGGAATTCATGTCTCTCAAGGCGCCCATAGTGCTCTTCATTCTCGACCAACGCATGTCCAAGATTCCGGGCTCGACTGGTGTGGTCCGCGTCATCTCTAACATGGTTTCGAACGCGAATATTAGCAATACGGATCCGAAGCACACGTCAGTTTCGGACGTCGAGTTTCGACGCGCTTGCGAGAAGCGAAGTCAGTACCGACCTGACGAGTTGTGGGACCAGTGGGTGAGACATGCCGGCTGCCCGAAACTCTCGATCAAGCAGCGATTCAACAAGAAGAACCTCAACGTTGATATCGTCATCACTCAGACGCAAAGCAACGAAAAGCCAAAACATATCACAAAGGATGATTTCTGGAGAGAGTTGCAAGAGGAGTTTCACAATGTTTATGCCGGCGAGACTCCCAAGCTCTTTACTGGGCCCTTCACCATCCGTATTCACGAAGCGGATGGCACACCCTACGAACACTACCAGGCAATCACCGACAAGGACAAGAATGGCACCAACCTGTCGATCGCGTACAACACCAAGTACAAGCGGCTGAAGAGAACGAAGAAGGCTCAAGCTGCGGCCGCTAGTGGTGGTGGCGATAGGCATGATATTCAGGAGGACGACGTCGTTTACTTCAACATGCTCGGCGACATTCTGCAATCGGAGAAAGAGATGACGGACTGGGGCCTGGAAGAGTGGGATCAAAAAATTCAGGCCGCCATGGACGGTGAATCTTATGAATGGATCCGCTTCGATTGCAACTTCGAATGGGCCGCCGAGATCAACACAGACATGCCGGGCTACATGTACCTGGCCCAACTTCAGCAGGACAGGGATGTGGTGGCACACCAGGACGCCATGCTCTTTTTCAACAGAGTAGAGGGACATAGCGTTGCGTCGACTATTTTGACGCGGACAGCCATGGACCGCCGCTACTATCCCGGCATACGCACAATGGCCATCGAAGGCCTGCCGAAGCACTGTGTGGCCGAGGTCGGGTATATCGGCATGTTTCAGCTCATCCTGACCTTCCGCCATTACTACTGCGATCGTATCACGGTTAAGAGCCCTGGGGGCGGTAATCAGGTCGGCTATTCCCCTGTCCTGAACGACTTCCATGACAAAGGTCTGTATGCTGTGCAGTGCGCGCTACCTGCTGCAATTGCCCGCACCAGGCACGCTGGGGGCCGCTGCTCGGGCCACGCGCGCAACTTCATTCTTGAGCTGCTTCTGTTCAACAACAACTCGGAGAACGAGTATTCGGACCAGTTTTACATTGCCAAGCTTCTCGAAGCGTTGACCACGTCCTTGATCCCCGATAAAGTTGATGAGGGCAAAGTGTTGGTGTCAACGCTCAAGGATTACGATGAGGCCGATGCTGAGTTTAAGAACTTCATTCAGCGAGCCATTGAGGAGATTGACAAGTACAGGCGCATGGATGAGTGGTTCTTAAGCTACCAAAACATCTGGACAACCACGGCGCTAAACTGCAAGATGCGCCTGATGAAGGAGCGCATCATCCCGGTTGCACCGTTGGAGTTTGTCCAGTATTTGCAGGATGACAATCTTGATCTGGTGCGTATCAAGGCATTTGAGTGTCTGGTCGAGCTTGGGATGCTCTCCAAGGGTCCCATTCTGAAGTTGCTCTTGTCTTCCCTGAGCACCGACAAGTCCCCCTTCGTCCGCGATCGTTTGTTCAACATTTTCTGCAGAGGCATCGCAGCCATCGCCCTCGGAGAGAACAAAATTTCCTCTCAACCCGAGCCAGAGCCGATGGAAGATGACGGAATCTTGATTGTCGACCAGGGCGACACAGAGATCCAACAGAGGAAGCGTGATGCAGTTCGAAAGGAAGACATCACACACGCACTTCAGGCTCTCAAGGAGGAACTTAGGACCAACACCGACCTTCCACTTGCCATCTGGCGTGCCGTCGAATCACCCATCATCGGTCTCAAGGAAAAGGCCCATCTGCTCGACCTCTGTGCAGCCATGTTCGATCCAGAGCTTTCGATGCTTGTTACGCTCAACTATCCGAAGTACTGGAATTGCGAACGTGTGGAGGACGATAATGTCGCCGATCCTAGAGCCAAGCAGAACAAACGGTGCATCATCCGCTTCGTTCAAGCGTACAGGACTGAGCCTACTGAGAGAATCGTTATGGAAACGTCACCGCCACCAGCCGAATTACCGCCATCCGAACCGAGGCCTCAGGCGCCAAGCAGGATCCGACTGAGTTCTAAGGCATCTTTCAGTGGACCTTCCGCTAATGGCCCGTCCACTCCGATACCGTCGGCTCGGCAGGATTCCATCTCAGTCCCAGCGACCAGGCCTAGCGTTGCACCTTCACCTGCCCCGAGCGCTAACAGCGGCGCAGCAGTGCCGTCTGATTCGATTTCAGTGCAGCCCATTGCGCGAGTGTCAACTCCCTTGGTAGGCACACCATCATCGGCACAGGGAGGTGCGGGTTTTGGTGAGCAGGGAAGCCTGCAGGGAGCAAGCACAAGCAGGCCAACAGAGAAGAAGGCCAAGGTTCCGAAGAAGCGGAAGAGCGACGAGGGGGAGGGCAGTGGACGCCCGAAGAAGATTATCAAAACGGAGAGGACGGAGAGCGGTCCGACTCGGGGGACGAGTCAGGGAGCGGCCCAGTCTTCCAGGAACACGAATGGGGGAAACCAGGGATCCGGAACACAGCGGAGAGTGGTTAGAGTCAACTTCAACGCTTGGGACAAGTTACCACAGAACGTTAGAGACGAGATTGAGGCCGAAAACGCGACGATGGCGTCATCGTCGACAATTGTCGCGACGCCGGCCTCCAGTCGTCCGCGCCAAACATCTGCTACGATGCCCAGCAACACGGCCAGGACGCCAGTTCCATCTGGCTCGCGGGAGCCGGTCGGCAATATTGATGCAGCCACTCCTGGAACTAAAGTACGGAAGCCTCTCCCCTCGTCGGCCCCACACCACGGGGGACCGTCGTCGTCGTCGGCTGCAACTCCTAAGCCGAGTGCACCGACGCCAGGAATCTCCAAGAAGATCACCATCAAGATTCCTCGGAAGGACAGCAAGCAGGGCAGATAGCCGATGTTGACACCACAGACACCATGTTGGGAGATCCTTTCACTCATCACATGTGGACTCTAATTTGAGATACAAATAGACGATACTTGGGTGGCCAAGCTTTTGTCCCCTTGGCGCAACAACGATACCTAGACCGCGCGATCGAACTAGACGTTCGACATAATTTTCGGTCCGGTATTTCATACTTCAAAATTAACACTACCTGGTGAATGAAGGAAGTAGGGCTACGACTGTAATCTTCCGGAGTTTGGTCCGCATTTACACAAAATTGGCGTCGGGGACAGAACGACGGATGGACGGGCATTCTTTGAGCGGGGAGTTTATGCTTTGGCTGGGCTTGTAAACAGATTTCTCTGGTCTTTGTAACTAATGTCTATCTGGGGTGGCGGGAAAGGTTGACGAGCAAGTTTTGGGGGCTTTGGGGCGGATGAGAAATTGAAAAAGGACACGGAGAGGAACAGCTGGCATACCACCTAGGTATCTTGCACTCGGATCGAGATTGCTCATGCACATATAAGGCAGCAGGCGGAGAGTAGAATGGATTGATACCCCGAGGTAGTTTGTACTTGAAGTGCGCGGTGAATTTATGTTTGCGAGGTGATCTGAATGAGACTTGACAGCATTCTTGACTTGAGGGTAATATGCCACACAGATTGCCACCGTGAGCAACGGCTGCCTTGCTATGTCATGAAATCCTGTGATATGGATGCCAGCCTGCCATCCTGATGTGTTGTCTCATGAGGTACGCTAGCTCAAGGCGTCATCTGAATACACCATCTTGGCCTGAAGCCTCGCTCTGCCCGCCGATTTGATGCGCCATCTCGATATGCCATTTGCTCTCTCGATATGTTTGCTATTTGGCACGGAACTTGGGTATGCCAACCCTGACACGAACCCTCGATATTTCAATCTCGACATGCCACCCCTACATACCGCCATGACATAAGCCTATCTTGACACATATCTAGACACTGTGTAATACCCCAACAGCACCGCCTTCGTCAACTTGTATAAACTCCCACGAGAGGCTTAGGCAGGAGAGCCATTACCTCTAGTCTCGCCTTCGAAACACTTTCAGCCTTGTCCGCTCACCCCGGAAGCGACTGCCCCGAGGATAGTAAGTTGGTAGCTTGATAGCTTGGGTGGGGCTTTCACCCCTGCTGCTGCCTCCTCCTCTGCGGCGCAGCCACTCCAATCCTCTCCTCCCTCGTTCGCTGAACCCTCGCCTCGGGCGTCACGGCCGGAGCTGCCGTACCCGCACCCGCACCTCCTGCTATACCCGTACCTGCTGCGGTCACCGTCGCCACTGGTGCCGCCGGCCGTCTCACCCATCCTGCCAACGCACCCCTCGCCGAAGCCCGCGTCGCCCCTCCCTGTCCCTGAGCCTGCGTTTGCGTCCCCTGAACCTGAACCTGAGCCTGAGCTCGCAACTCGGCCCTTCTCGCCGCTGCACTCTGCGTATGCGTTCCCCGCTGCATCGTCGGGGTTGTCTGCATCTGCATTTGCGGTTGCACCCCCAGACCCAGACCCAGACCCGTTCCGGAAGCTCCATCCCCACCATCACCATCAACATCCATGTCATCACCATCCCCATCTAATTGCTCTTCGTTTTCTACCTCATCGACTCCCTGTTCTTCATCATTGGAATCATCATCATCTGAATCAAATGCCCCGACACCCTGGCGTGCAAATGCAAAACGCTCATCATCAGAACCGGATCCAGCACCGGCAGTAGCGCCCAGGATACGTCGTCTTGTAGCAGCGGTTCGTTCCCTTTGCTGGGCTTGCGTTTGCGCTTGAGCTTGAGCTTGAGCTTGCGCCAGGGCGTGAGTGGCGTGGTGGGGTTGAGCTGGGGGGGTATGGGTCTGGGGTTGGGCTTGGGCTTGGTGGTGATGGTGGCGTAGGCGGGCTTGGGTTTGGGTTTGCTGGGCTTGCTGAGCCTGTATAGCGGCGAGATCCTGGGCGCGGACGCGATCGGCAGCGCGGTCTTCATATTCGGCAATGTCCTCGGCGGTGATGGAGATGATGGTGAGAGGGCGGCGGAGCATTTTGGCGTCTTCTTCCTTGACTGAATGGATGGACTGATGGGGGTGATTGGGCGGGTGACTGAGTGGTGTAGTTATGCTTGAGCTCCCTCTCGATACAGAAAGTCAGGCGAGAGTCGCGAAATTTCAATAAAAACTGGATTGACCGGCCTGAAGGAAGCGACTGCGAAAATAATCCTTGATCGCGTGGGCGAACTGCCAGTTCAATAGGTAGCTAGTTAACAAAACTAAGTTGGCTGCCTCGAATCGCTGGGTGAGTGAACTTGCAAGTGAGAAATTCTGCTCGCTGAGCGCTGGCTAATGTAAAGATGGTTGCAAAACACTGAGACACCCAATGTTGGCAAACGACAAGGCTGCCCGTGAAATGTGCCGAACCTGCTGAGCCCACGCGGTTTCAACGATTACTCGAATGGGTTTCTCAGATGAGTTGGGATGTTTGTGAGATCAAGACGTGATTGACAATACTTAAGGGTTAGGGTTGGTTACCCCTAGACACAACCAGGACGACAACAGTGACAGATGTTACGAAGTACATTATCAGGGATAAGTAAAATAGGGTATCATGCAGTCATTACAGCTCACCAACCAGTCAGACTCCAGTCATGCATCATTATCATCGAGAGCTGTCCTTCATCTTGCCACATGTCGAACATGTCCACCACTGCCTCTCCATGCGAGTTCCGCAAAACGAGCACTGCCACGTGCTGGGTACAGGGGCTGCCTGTTGACCCGGCACACCATCTAGCCTCCTCTTCGGGGCAGGTGAGCTTTGGGTTGGACTAGACGTCAAGTCTATCGTGGCCCTTGGCCGTTTGCCTGCCTTATTGCTTTTGGCTGTCGCCTTCATTGCCAATTTCCGGCTAGTTTCTACAGATCTTTCTGCCGTGCAAGCTTCACAGGACAGATACGAAGCCGGGTTGTGCAAGGTACAGACCTCACAGACCCAAATGTCCTCATCCTCTGTTGTGGGCTCTGGTTCAGGTGTCAACCTTGGTTTTGTCGAGACTGGTACTGGAGGCGGGGGATCATTTGCTGACGGGCCACAACCATTCTGCGGCTCATCAAAGACAGCACCACCTCCGTTCCCAGTCGGATTCTGAGCCGTCGGCGGGATGTATGAATCACCGTACTTTTTTTTCTCGTCCTCCTGGACGAGCTCCCACAGTGCTTGTGCGATAGCTGCTTCATTGGCGGCATCTTCTTCGGCCTGTGTCTTGAATCCGTTCCTGGTTGCGCTATCCGAGATCTCTTGGATCTCCCGATCATTGTGTTTCAAGTTTCCACAACCCTGAAGGGTCTGGTTTCGACGCTCAATCGCACTGACAATGACGTTCCGAATATCTTGCCCTGGCCTTGGCCGCTGGCCCCCTAGTCGCTTCCCCGAGCCTGCCGATTGGGTCGATAGGGTCTTTCTCTTCTCAGCTGCAGCGCGTGCGAGACGGCGGGCTTCATCCATGGGAACCCGGCGCCCACCAAGACGATGACCATTGGAGAGGAAACCCTCGCCACTGTAACCCTTGAGCACCAAGCCTTGGTGCTCGTCTCGTAGTTGGTCCCATAGGGCGTGAAACTTGGCGTCGTGGGGTCCATGGACGATATGCGAGAGCTCGTGAAGCATCGTGTCCGTCACCTGCTCTATGGGGAGGAACTGGTTACGATCACCAGGGTAGCGCAGACGAAGGAGTATCCTCTGACCGCGGTTGACGTTCAGTCCTATCACTTGGTTCAGTATAAGCTACCCAAATCCAGGTCATGACGGCACGCACCAAGTAAGTTCTGCTCGTCGGGATAGAACTCGGCCAACTCGCCCACTTTCCATCGCCTCGCCCTCATGAGGGGTTTCACGAGCGAGGCGATCTTTTTGAGCGTATAGAGGGCATCTTTTTCACGAGGAAGGTCCTTCAAGTGGGAGAATGAAAGGACGAGAGGGTCGTGTTCGGGCATGGCGTAGCCTGCTTCTCTGAATGTCTGGCAGGGAAATTAAGAGACGAAGTTGGCGATACAGTTGAAAGGGACTAACCAGGCCGATGAACAAAACAAATAAATAGTTTCTACATTTGCACAATGTCCATCCAAAATCAACGGGCAAAGTATGGAATAGAGAAAGATGTAGAATGTGTAAAGTTCTGCTCCGTAAGCCGCTCTCGCCAGCCGACAGGAAACACCGAGCCCAAGGCGCGGTGATGACGCCGTTCAGTGGCAGCCTCACAATGCGGGCGCGGCAGCTGATGGAGGGGGCAAATCTTGGCAACAATAGCGCTGGGAAAATTGTTAGTGCATCCACGCCTGAAGTTAGTTTCATGAGGCTGCCAGTTTACGAGGCCTCAAGGATGAAAGCTAATATCTAGGCCTTGGTTTTAGATTTTTGTGACCTAAAATTTCTGTATTGAGCCGTTCCTTTTGCTAACTGTCGGGGCCTTAAGATTTATCCTCAAGCCGTTTGGAATAAGAAAACAGGTACCCTGGTGGCTGACCTTGGGTATGGATAGGACGACTGCCAAGCTCCAAAATAACTACCACGCGAACAACTTTTCAGGGGTTCGATTATACTTTCGTAGACTTCCAGGTAGGTAGTTGAGGATGTCATCGCAGTTCGCTCCAAGTCTCTGCCTCCTCAGTCCATATTGCCATGACGGGCAGTTTGCGAGCAACTCGGCCGGCAATGCTGTATCACGCTCGTATTCAAATTATCGTTCCTGCATATTTTGTTAAACCTGCACAAAATGACAGTCGCACAGTACAGGTTGGGAACGATCTACAGCGACACAACAGTTCGGCTTCAACGGTTTACCAGCAGCAGGAAGAGACATTGCCAAGCACTTTGCTTCGCATGTAGTCCGCCATTCTGGCTCCATGGCCAGCAGTCGCCCGCGCTGGTGACAAACTGGGTTTCAGGTTGAAAAGGCCCCAGGATGGCGATGATTGATTGGCCGTGGACGACAGCTCGCCACAACCCACAGCCCGTCTGGTCCAACAGCGCCTCTCCCACTTTCTGCTTTGGGACAGAAACATGCTCCGCGCATTGATTTGCTCGCAACCCCATCTGGAGATTTCTGCTACGGCAAATGAACATGTTCAGAGGGTGCCACGATGATGCACGGTATTCAGCTGCTTTTGGAATGGCTACCGCGGCCACCTACCTCTCTGTATTCTCTGCTCTTGCCGTGCCGGCAAAAAGTATCCGGCAGATCTGCGCGATCCGCTCCCACCTCACGAAATACCGCTCGTTATTAACCCACTATACCAGATGGGTCCAGATGACCGCACCTGGGAAGGCCGTAGCTAATGAAGCATGAAAATGCGGAGGAACAACGGGTTGGCGAAGCTTGTCTCTTTTTCTGGAGTCGTGGGGCACTTATTATCCATGCCTGGCCCAGTTGTTTCCCGTTTCCTCCTCTCCTTGCGTTCGCACCGTTTTCCTTGTTCTGCTTCTCTGCAATACCATGAAGCTTCTCAACCTGGCCACGGTGGCAGCATCAGTAGGTGTCCTGGTTGCTGCCGCGCCCGGGACTGCCCCGTCTCAGCATAGAGCAGCTGGCGCTGCCTTCAGTATTCATCAAATATACAATGAGCAATACAGCCAGATCGGAAGAGGGCCTCGTGCTCTAGCCAGGACTTACAAAAAGTATGGAGTAGAAATGCCCAGGGCCCTGGTCTCGACTTTAGAGGATATCTCCGCCAAGATCGCGGCCAAAGCCGGCCTCAGTGCTCGGGCTGCCAATGACAGCACCAATGGAGGGAAGGGTATGGACGCCAAAAAAGGCGAAGGTGACATCAAACTGACATCGCACAGGAGAGGTACCGGCTACCCCAGAACTCTACGACATTGAGTATCTGGCCCCAGTACAGATCGGCACGCCACCTCAGACGCTCATGCTCAACTTTGATACCGGATCATCGGACCTCTGGGTGTTCAGTTCTGAGACGCCAAAACAGCAGACCAGCGGACACAAGATCTACGATATCAATGCCAGCACCACAGCTAAGAAGATTGAGGGCGCCACATGGCGCATTCGATACGGAGACAACAGCAACTCAGCAGGGAATGTATACTCGGACGTCGTCTCCATCGGCGGGCTCTCAGTCAAGAACCAATCCGTCGAATCAGCCACGTCTGTCTCCATCTCCTTCACCGAAGATCCCGCTTCCTCGGGCATCCTCGGCCTCGCCTTCGACCACATCAACCGCGTCGAGCCCACACCGCAGCGGACATTTTTCTCCAACGCCATGGAGTCTCTCGCCATGCCGCTGTTCTCAGTCAACTTCAAAAAGGGCGAGGAAGGCAACTACAACTTCGGCTTCGTCGACCCAACCGAGTTCCACGGCGAGCTCACCTTCATTGCTGTCAACAAGACGGCCGGCTTCTGGGAGTTCACCACCGACTCTTTCTCCGTCGGAAAAGGAACCACCAAGACGCCGCACCAGGCCATCGCCGACACGGGCACTACCCTCCTCATGATGCCCAGCACCATATCTAACGCCTACTACGCGCAGATTCCCTCCGCCGTCGAAGATGTAAGTCAACAGCTATATTGAAAAAGTAAGTTTTTTTTATTGATGATTCTCCAGTGGTTCGCAGGGGGGTGGGTATTTAGGTGTAATGAGACCTTGCCCGACCTAACGCTACACATTCAAAGCGGATACGACGCTGTCATCCCCGGGCACCTGATGGTCTACGCACCCGTCGACGCCGAGTCGCTCGCCGATGCCAAATGGTGCTACGGAGGGATCCAGACGGCAGATGGGTTCCCCTTTGCGATTTACGGCGCCGTGTTCTTCAAGGCGCAGTTTACCATTTTCCATGGGGGAGACCTCAAATTGGGGTTTGCGCCGAAGCCCCCTGTGACGGTGCCTGTTCCAGCTCCAGCTAAGCCTGGTGTCTAAGTCAAGTGTAAACAGTGAGATTTAAGGGCAAGAGAAAAACCCTGTCTTTGTATATATTTGGCATTGCCATCGCCTTACATGGGTAGGTAGGCAAGTATCGGCTGCGAGGAATCCATAGATGTGAGGGATCATGGTAATAAGGATTTGACTGCCAATCTTCCCTATACCTTACAGATGTGCCTCAATTAAACTTACCCAGTCAAACATCACAGCCATCAACTGACAACCCAGAGGCTGTTCTCCAACCCGGTTGTTTCTCGTGTCTACAATCCGGCTCCGGATTCCTCCACACTCTTCTGCACCTTCAGGATCCAGTTGCCGCAAATCCTTACCACGCATATTGTATCTCCCCCACAGTACTTACATAGGAATCCCAATAGTCCTTCACTTATAGCAAAGCATACCAAAGCACATGCACCCGCCGTTCCGCCTCGGGCTCCCAAAAGCCCATGTCCTGAAAATCATGTACAGTGGCCCCTGCTGTCCTCAGCATTTTCCCCCGCAAATCTGCCCGAAATGTCACTCCATCAACTATCTGTTCCGAGACTCTTCGTGTAACCTTCCAATGTTCTCCTCAGTAAGTGCCTCGCCAGCCGTCAGCGGAGAGGAGGCCTGGTGGACGTTGGCTCTCCCGGCTGCATCGAGCAGTTTGCCATCACGACCCAACATGGCGAGCTCCTCGGTTGTGGTGCGCCGGATGATTTTCAGACCGCCGGTTCTGACCATCCCGGGCCTAGGCAGCAACGATGACTGTGGCACCCTGTTGTAACCGGGACGATGGCCTCCCCCGTCATCCGTGTTGTTGCGCATCGGCGCCCGCCGTGTGACTGTGCTGTGATCAGAGCCTTATCCCCGGTGCCGGTGTCTCATTATTTTCAATTCCTACTCCGGGAATGTCTTCTCGGTCGCACTGCTCGCCCAGCTCAGAGCAGCTGCAGCCCCCAGAGCCATCCTCTGGAGAGACACTCCGCCGTCCTCTGATACCCCATCGGACCAGCATACGCTCTAATACCCTGGTTTTCACCGGTTTTGAGAGGTAGTCGTCCATTCCTGCTCTTTTGCATTTTTCCTTGTCTCCCTGGATCGCCGACGCGGTCATGGCTACGATGGGGACATTGCTGACATAGGCCCTGTATGGTAAATGGTGCCTCAGGAAGTGTGTGCACTTGTATCCATCCATTTCTGGCATCTGGACGTCCATAAGAATTATATCCGGCTTCCGTCTCGTCCCTCCTTGGGCAGCTGTGAGATACTCTAGCGCCTCCTTGCCATCCCAGGCTGCCACAACAAGGAACCCTAGCTTCTGAATCGTCTTGATCGCAATTTGCTGGTTAATGGCGTTATCTTCAACTACAAGAACAAGCGTATCTGCGCGGTTCGTCGTCGGGAGGTCCTCTTCTGGCGATCCAGTCCCCGATAGGCTGGTTGATGGATGCCTCCAAGCGGATCTTCCTGTCTCCAGAAGCTCGGCGGATGGTGGGCCGAGAAACTGTTCGTACTCGAAGCTGTTGCACGAGACGCTCATCTCAGATTGCAGCCGATCGGGAAGTTGGCCTATGCAGGCAAGGCCTGTCGTTTGAGTCCGTTGTGGCTTGTTGAAGGGAATACAGAAAGTAGCGCACGTTCCTATCCCGGGTTTCGATTCCATAGTCATGTGCCCCTTCATCAAATCTAATAGGTTTTTGCTGATCGTCAGACCAAGTCCCGTTCCGCCGAATTTTCTTGCCGTAGAGGCGTCGCCTTGACTGAAGGGCTGGAAGAGCCGTTTTCGAACTTCTTCCTCAATGCCTATCCCCGTATCATCAACAACAAACTTGACACACAAAATCTCGGGCGTTTCTTCTTCTTTGGCAACTGAGAACTTCACAGATCCATGATTCGTGAACTTGATGCTGTTGGCCAGCAAATTGGTGATAATTTGTCTGACCCGACCAGGGTCACCCATCACGACCATGTCGCATGCAATGTCGGGAGCAATGTCAGATTGAAAATTGAGTCCTTTGCGTTTTGCCGCAAACTCAAGCATCTTGCTGCTGTCTCGGACCACCCTTGACAACGAAAACTGTACCTCTTCGATATCCAGCCTTCCAGATTCGACTTTGGAGAAGTCCAGGATATCGTTGATTACGGTAAGCAATGCGTTGGCGGACCGATATATGTTCTCTGCTATCTCCCGTTGCTCTTCTTGGAGCCCGACATCCAGGAGAAGTTCCGCCATCCCGATAACGCCAGTGATGGGGGTGCGAATCTCGTGAGACATCTGCAGCTTGTAAGCCTAGGTTCCGCCTAGAGTGCTATGAGAGGCTTGTCCTTACGTTGGCAAGAAACTGGCCTTTCAGTCTGCTAGCTTCTTTAGCAGCGGCTTCGTTTGCCATGAGCTGGCGCTTCTCTTGCTCTTGTGTTTGGATGTGCTTTTCTTGAACTTTGAGCTCTGTGACGTCCATTATTAGCCCCATCACTCCCTCGATGATATGGCCGCCGTAATTTGCCTTGCTGTCATCTTTACCAAGAATTGGCTGGAAACGTGTGCGATACCATCTTCCGCCTGTGGGTGGTCAGTTACCCTGAAACAAACCTGTTCCCGGTTTTCCATACCTATCTGGTGTTCTTGGAACGTTGCGGTAACCTCTCCAGTGAGGATAGATTCAAGAGGTATCAGAAAATCCGGCATTTGTCCCTCAGGCAACCCTGAGTTGAGGCGGTTAAAGACATCGTAGACATTCTCCCCGACATACCACCTGCATGAGGCATTGCTGTCGCGGTCACAGTCCCAGATCAGCGCGCCTTCCAGCATCGAGACCCGCCGATTGAGATCAACAGTAAACACTGTCATATGCGACAACGCTATTACGCTCAGTAACTGTTCTCTCAGCTGCCTTGCTTCAAGTTTGGCCTCGATACTTTCATGAACATCGGTACAGGTGCCTAGAGAAGAGGTGAGGGATTGGCTTCTAGGCATTGTTGCGGGGGCTGCTCACCAAACCACTTTTCGATTTTCCCAGTGTCTTTGTTTTTGAGAGGCAGAGCTCTACCCAAAAACCATCGCCAGTCACCGTTTCTACTTCGGCAACGATACTCGGTCACGTAAGGTTCACCTGTCGCGAGGGAATGCCGCCATCGTCTCTCCGTTTCAGACATGTCATCTGGATGGAATGGATTCTGCCATCCCAGACCTAGACTATCCTCTTGTGAAAGGCCTGTGTAGTGGTACCACCTATTGTTAAAGAAATCATGGAGACCATCCGGCGTTGTAGTCCAGACAAACTGCGGCATCGTATCGCAGATGAGCTTGAAGCGCTCTTCGTCTTGAGCCTTGATACGGCTGATCTCCTCAGCCATCTTTGTGACATCCCTACAGATAACAACGCCGGCAAGAAATTCACCTGTGCTGTCGTCTCTGAGTGCTTCGCCCTCGACATCGAAGACACACCGTTTTCCGTTCTTGTCGTGCATCCCGATTCGAAAACCAGAGAATGGAGTTTCTTTTTGGAGGAGCACGGATATCGGGTACTCATTCGGCTCCAGTTGTCTGCTGAAATCATCGGTCCATAATGACCATGCCGCGAGAAGGTCAAATCCATTGGCGGGCGCCTCCAGATTAGCATTCTTGCTGAAGAGTTCCCGGGCAGCCCGATTCGGGAGAGCGACGCTTCCATCTTTCCACATTGCCAGGATGGGGGTCTGTGTGTTATCCAATAGGGAGTCCTTTAGGAGCATGATCTTCCGCAGTATCGAAGGAGCGCTAGACAGTGATGGCGTTGAGGAGGGGGGGCCCAGCGGGGGAAATGGGCTAGAGGAGAGTGAGATTGCCCCAGGGCTGGCGAGGAACGGCGAGCCGGATGAGCCGTGGCCTGAGACGGCAGACGGAGGGTTACCAAAGTGGGCCAAGTTCTTCTTCTCGGCAGCTTCCAGGGTGCTTGGTATAGCCACAGATTTCCTCTGAGATGCCGGCTCAGGCATTGACTGGGAGTTCGTAAAGGTGAGCGTAAAGAATGTCTGGGTTTTTCTAACTTCCCAGACAGAGATGATCATCTTGGCATGTGTTTGGAGTGCGTTTGGGTCGAACTGGGCTGAGGCATCGGAGGTAGTCCGACCAATTCCTTTTGGCGATATGACCACTTCGACAACAATACTTGGTGACGGGCGATGGGGGATGTTGTCGATGTTACTATGATTCTCCTGTGTTGGTGTTGCGTCCCCTCCAGGGACCAGCTCACTCAACCCCGATCTCGTTTTGCCAACACCCAGATCCTTCGCAGTCTGGTCAAGTAGTTGTTCCCAATCAACCCAGACTGGGACACCGCCCTGTGTGAGGTCAACGCCAACTTGCGATAGTGACTGGCCCTGTAGATGCTTCATGACTGGCAACATGCCATCCGGCTCATGTGATACCCCAGTGGCCATGCCCAACAACTGCCCCATTGCTTCATTGGCGAGAACTACAGTTTCCAAGCCACCCAGGACTAGCAGGGGCACCGGGAGGAATTGTAAAGCCGAGAAAGCGACTTGGTCGGGAGTTATGGAGGGCATCTCGAGACGGAAGGGACTTGTCGAGTTGGCGCTGCGAGATCCTGGAGTTGTTGTAGGCATGTTCCTCACGAAGCGGTTCGTTTCGTGAAAGGAACTAGTATCGCCACCTTGGAACTCGGGCAAGGGATTGGGTAGCCGCGCGCAATGCGGCTGATTCGGAAGAAGAGAGTCACTGGAGCACACGGCATCCACATGGCCCAAGGGCGCAGTATCACTGGTCGACATATCGCTTGTCGAGATTCATAAGAGACGCGATCTGAAGTATGACAGCTGAGGGAAGATAACCTAAGAGCATAGGCTCATCTCATGCGTGGCCTCCAGCGAGCGTTACAGGCATGGGGGAAAGGGAGGAGCTCACGTCGTCTGGGGAGATATGTTGCGCACCTGGCAGCTCTTAAAGTTGGTGTCGTCAAGACCAGCTGACTCAAGTTTGAGTTGGCATTGGCGTTGGCAGTAAGGATCCAAGAATGACGCGGATGAATGCAGGAGTCACGGCTCCAGAACCGGACCGTGAAAGGAAATATTGACTGAGCACGACTTGGAAGAGGCTGGTTGGGGCAAGCGCACTCTCTGGCATAAATCCCCAAGCAGCGCCACCACAAATCTGAACAAACACGCAAGCGGTGTATGATGCACAGAGACCTGCTGACGGGCTCGGTGGGAAGGCGAGCAGGTGTGGAGGAAAAAAAAGTTTGACATCTCGGGCCCGCGTGGGCGGCTCTTTTTCTTTCTACTAGTTCTCTGTCGTCATTTTTTCGACTCGATGTCGCTCTCGCGCAGTAAACAGAAGTGCCACCCAGACGGCTCTGACGGGCCTTTGTCTCGGGCAACACGCAGATCTCACCGCTCCGTCGAGGTGGCAAGGCTGTTTTTATCAAACTCCACGGCACAGCGCAGACCCAGAGCAAGTGCTACGGGGTGGGTATGCATTTACTCCATGACAGCCCGGATCGAGGGTTTCCACGCGTAGAGGCGTATTGTCAGCAAATGGCTAGTGATGCCTATGCATGAGATGGCTTACTTGTTTTCCTCTCAAATGCGGCCGTTGGATACTCCTTCATCGGTTGCTGTATGGCGTTCTCCTGGCTTGCGGCTGTGACATCATTGGCTGAAAGCTTCGATGCTCTTCAGGGTCCTGTGGCACCTCGATCGAGCTTCGACGTCATCCAACCAAAGACGGACATGGTTCGCAGCCCACCTCCTAGTTGACCCGCCGATTGTCGTGCTAGATCTGTGCTCTTTCCAGCTCGTTGATCATCGGCACCGACTGCGACAACGCGAAAATCTCAGCATCAGCCAAGACATGGCGCCGGAGCCTGCCCCGAAGCGGCCACTGATCAAGAAGGGGCCGCTGAAGCCCCCACAACCCCGGCTGGCAGCGACTTCTTACACTGAGCCGCCGAGAGCCAAAAACGAAACCTTCGTTGCGCTGCCCGGATCGAAGCCAGGTATGATTGTATCCGAGATGCACATGCACGCCAGTTCTAACATGTTTGCCCACAGTTGTGTTCAAAGAGGTTTTCTTGAGCAAGCTTCCCCAGCCGTTCGTCAATCCAGGGGACGCCTTCGATCATCTCCAGACAGAAAAATTATGACTCGTATTCTCGTGACATCGGAAACCTCCTTCATCTGTTTCCGCACGCATGTCGCCCTCAGATTACGTTGGTTTCAACGTCCATTTCGCCCCAATACATCCCGATTGCCCCCGACCAGAGGCGAGCCGGCAGCACCGAAATCATCATCCGGGGAGATTTTTTTCGAATGCCCGGGATGCTGCTGGTTGGGCACAACTTTTTCCCAGCGACCCCTCAATTACCAGCTTGGCACGCGCTCAATACGCGGTTGCCGATTACGCCCTCCGCATCTTGAAAGGCCCACAGTAAACCCCGCACCGCTGGATCGAGGGGTCTGCCAAGGCCTGGAGGACGAGTCGGGGTGGACAAAGTAGCCTGTCACAGCGGGCCTTTAAAATTTGGGAAACGTTTGAGGCACAAACAGCCTCTTGCAATGTCTTGCGCGATGATGGGTTTGCAGCTATTCTCGAAATGCCGCGGCCCGGGTTCATATACATTGAGTATAATGAATGCAGATGGTTAACAAATTGTCTGCAGCTCGGCATGACACGGTCACCGAGGTACGCAAGATAGACGCCGACCCACGCGACGCTGATTGGAGAGAGTCGATAATACTTCAGGGGCATGCCGCATCTGGCCTCACCGCGCGCGGGGAGCGAGGGTTGATCCCGGGACTTAAACCTATGGGTTCCCACCCCGTTGGGTACCGATTGGGAAACCCCACCAAAAGTTCCTCGAAGTCTTTGTGTATTTCCTTTCCAATATCCGTCTCCGGTTCCGTCCTTGTTGGCTGCCGCTGTTTGCTGTCTACTCCCACTCGCTGTTGCTTCTGTCTTTCTTCTGATACCCGCTGAGAGTTATACTCCTCCATCACAATGGCAAGCGAGCTGTATACTGTTCCCTTCTTTATTAACGGTGAGGAGGTTCACCCGGAGAAGAGCTTCGAGGTGACTTCGCCGGCTACTGACCAAGTGGTACACAAGAGCGGAAGCGCCAGTGACATCGAGGTCAAGGCAGCCGTGGATGCGGCCGCCAACGCCTTCAAGACATGGAAGAAGACGCTGCCAGCAGCCCGGCGCGACATCTTTCTCAAGGCGGCCGAGGTGATCCAGAGGAGGACAGGTGAGCTCAGCGCGTACATGATGGCGGAGACAGGCTGCCCGAAGCAATGGGCCGACTTCAACCTTGGTGTGGCCAGGGAGTTCCTGTTCGACATGGCCGGTCGCGTCAACAGCCTTGAGGGGTCGATTCCTACGACAGCGGACCCCAATGTTGGTGCCATGATCCTAAGGGAACCTTTCGGAGTGGTACTCGCCATTGCCCCATGGTATGTTGCGCTCTTAGACGAACCGCTGACGAGTTCGAGACACTGATGATGATGGCCATGGTAGGAACGCGCCTTACATTTTGGGTATGCGCTCGGTGCTGTTCCCAATTGCCGCGGGCAACACGGCTATCCTGAAGGGCTCCGAGATGTGCCCACGCACTTTCTGGGGGCTGTGCTCGGTGTTCCAAGAAGCAGGGCTGCCAGCCGGTGTCCTGAACCTCATTGTTCACGAGCCTGCCAATGCGCCAGCCATTACCAAGGCGCTCATTGCCGATCCCAACATCAAGAAGATCAACTTCACGGGCAGCACAGCTGTCGGGCGCATCATCGGTCGGTTGGCGGGAGAGAACTTGAAACCGGTGCTTCAGGAGCTGGGCGGCAAGGCTCCAGCTATTGTGTGGGAGGATGCTGACCTGGACAATGCTGCCCTGCAGTGTGCGCTAGGTGCCTTCCTCAACTCGGGCCAGATCTGCATGTCAACAGAGCGCATCCTGGTGCACAAGAAGGTCCGGGCCGAGTTTGAGGGCAAGCTCGCTGGTACCATCGCCGGCATCTTTGGCCCTTATACGCCTGCGCCGGTATTGATCACGTCTGTGGCAGTCGACAAGAACAAGAAGTTGGTCCAAGATGCCTTGGCCAAGGGTGCCACTGTCCTGTACGGTGATCCGAACGTGGAGGAGTCGACCAATACGCGTATGCGGCCCATTGTGCTCTCGGGTGTCAAGGAGGACATGGATATTTACCAGACGGAGAGTTTCGGGCCCACAACCTCGCTGATTGAGATCGAGACGGAGGAGGAGGCCATCCGCATTGCCAACGATACCGAGTATGGTCTGACATCAGCCGTCTTCACCGAGGATTTGAGGAGAGGTCTCCGCTTCGCCAAGGAGATTGAGACGGGCGCTGTGCATATTAACAGCATGACGGTGCATGATGAAAGTGCCCTGCCTCACGGCGGCGCAAAGGCTTCGGGTTACGGCCGATTCAACACCAGCCGCGGATTGGACGAGTGGGTGCGAACCAAGACGGTGACCTACAAGTTTTAGTGCGTACGAAGTAAGGCTCGTAAGTGTGAGTAGGAAGGGATAGCGCAACCGATCCAAGTAATGATTGGCACGGCCTTTACGGGATTTTGCGACCTGCACGGTGCTTGACGTAAGAACACAGACCCTATTATTGCCCACGGTGACGATGACTACCTTTATGTTCGGAAATCCAGCGTTTTGCGACAGCCGTGACTGTTCACGATAATACGAGATGTGAGATAAATGACAAGGTCATACATTCGCGGTTAATCCATCCGCGACTAGGGAGGAGCTAGGTACCGGATAGCCACTATTTTGCAGGAGATTCATGTGATTTAGCTGCGCAGGGTAGATTGCACCTACACTCTTGTCGCACACGACGCGTATCTAGTTTCCATCTCGTCCTAACATAGAAGGTGATAAGTTACCCTATCCACCCATAACCCCCGTGCTCCCAACCGTAGCTGCATTCGTCTTATCCGCCCTCTCCACACATCGTTCTAGTACCTCCCAGAACCTCGCAATATCCACCCCCCGCGGTATCCTCACGCCCTCCTCCCCAAGCGGGAGAAGCCTCGCCGTGATCTGCCCCGTCCTGGCTCCCGCAAGCGCCTCCTTGTACGTCCCTTCTGTTACAACGGTAACCTCGTAGCGCTCGCGGGGTCCGTCGAAAAAGGGAATGGCCTCTGGGTTGTCGTCACTGAGCGAGGCTATAACGGCCGCTACGGCAAGGGGGTCATGCAATGGGGGCCCATCGGTGATGCCGAAGACGTCGCTTTTGTTTGTCAGTTTCGCCTCGGGCAAGGATGGATGGTGGAGGGAGGGAATACCTATATGTTTTCGCAAAAAACAGCAACAACTCCACCAACATGACCCGCAACGTCGTCTTTCCTTCTCTCGCTCTGCCTTCCCCCCCGTCTTCCCTCTCTCCCCTCCTCCCTTTCCCTCCAGAGCCATACAACAACAACTCTTGCACCTCCTTCGTTGCCAAGACCAAGTGACTCAAATCCAATGGCACCAGCGTGATTTTCTTTTTCAGAATCACATGCCCAAACAGCGCCGCCGCCGCCTCCGGATCGGCTAGGATGTTGAACTCGGCAAACTGGGTCCAGTTACCGACGCGAGGAACGCCATCTACCATGCCGAGGACCGCGCTGGTGAAGCCCCCACCGATAGCGCCGCCCATGAGGGACACACCTGCCACATGTGCCGCTAGGGAGGGGTACTTGATGAACAGCGCCGCGGCGTTAGTGAATGCCCCAGTAGCGACCAGCCAGGCGGTGCCGGGGGGCTGCGCACGCAGGGCGGCAAAGGCGGCGTCAATGGCGGGAGGGGAGGTGACGGCTTCTACGGTGGGGGTGGGGAGCAGGGAGGTGCCGTCGAGGCCAGACTCGCCGTGGATGTCGGTGGGAGGGTGCATGGCGGGGCGGGAGAGAGCTTTGGAGGCGCCAATATAGACGGGAATGGAGTGGGCTTTGCCGATGGCGGTTAGGATGGAGGTGGCATTGTGGGTGGTTTTTCTAATCTTTCTATCAGTGTGCATTTAGAGGAGGAAAATTTCATCAGGTAGGCCAACTCAAGTGAGGCGTTGCCAAAGACGGTTGAGATACCCAGGATGCGAATGTGCGGGTGGTAAGCCGCGAGTAGAATGGCAAAGGCGTCATCGTGGCCCGGATCGCAGTCCAGCCAGACGGGAATGCGGGTGTTGCTCATCATGTATGTTCAGAATTCGCGCACAAGAACTGCGAGGCAGACATCAGTTAGGTATAGTAGCGCTATAAAATAGCCGGATCAGGCAATCAGTAAACAAGTTGAGGTTCAATCAAAGTAGGGTGGTGGTTGCCGCTCTCTGACGGTAAATTCCCCACCCGCATGACACAGCATTCTAGAGGCTCAGTGAGGTTGTTGGCCTCATTTCTTGGGACCATTGCCCGATTGGGAAGTTGCAGTCACCCATGATGTTGCCAACAGGTGCCAATAGTGGATGATGAGAGACACTGTGTTGGCTCGAAATTTATCTTGTTGCCTTTCCCCTGACAAAAAAGAAACTAATTTGACCCCTTGTTCCGCTCAATAACTTTCATCACATCGGCAAAATTGTTTTTGTCCCCCTTTTTCTTCTTAGGGCCCTTCTTTCGCTTTTCTTTGCCATTGCCACCGCTATCTGCATCGTCTTCGTCGCCCCAGGCAGACAGTTTCACCTTGGTCTCTTCTAGATCCGCCTCGTCTTCCAGTCGACTAGACCCGAAGCCCATATCCAAGTCATCGTCGTCCCTTCTGTTCTCCAGCAGCTTCTTTTTGAGACGTTCCTCCCGTTCTGCTGCCCTTTTTTCTTCCTCACTCTTTTCGGCTGCGCTGGCCGCTTTGGCCTTCTTGAGCGCCGCTAGGAACACTGGGTCATCCACCGCTAGCGTCTTGGACTTGTATGTTTCTTCTGACGTCAATCCTGTCTTTGAGTCCTTGAAGTAGTTCTGCGCGCTCGGTGCACTCCGTTTTGGTGGAGGCGCCATCTCGGAGCCCAGTTTCTTCTCCACTGCCCGCTCAGTCGGGTTGCCTTCCTCGTCTGACAAGTCTGGCTCAGATTCGAGACCGGCCAACGGATCGTAATCAGACCCGGCATCATCAAAAATATTTGGTTCCTTGTCTTCCTCTTCCGCTCCATTCTCGGCTTGCTGTTTTCGGTAGAATTCAGGCACCTCCATACCCAAGACTTCCCTGGACATGCACGCTGCCTCTTCTCTTTGTCTTTCTTCAGCCTCTGCCCTGTCAACCTTCCTCACTTTGCGCCTCTCGTGGCCATCCTCATCGACGATGATCATGACCTCGCGACCCTTACTGTCTCTTTCTATCCTCGTGCCTGGTGCCTGTTTTGCACCGATTTTCTTGAACTTGGAACCCAGGCTTGATTCTTCTTTGGCTTTAGCAGTAGCCGCCTTCATCGCCTTGAGCTCGGCCAAGATCTGATTCCGCGACCGCTTCTGCCCTGGGTTGAGAGTTGTTGTCGCGTACTGGCCCTTCTTCTGTGTCTTCTCTCGCTCCACCGCCTTGACTTTGGCGGATTCGAGCTGTTCTAGAACGTCATCTGCATCCTCAGTCTCTTGAGAATCTTCATACCTGTCCTCCTCTTTTGGTGAAGTCTCGCTGTAAATATCTTCTCCCTTGCGAATTCTGTCAAGAAGCTTGAAGTCCAGCCCCTTGACTAGGTGAGTGCTTCCCAGGTCGCCTCCTGCTATTTCGCTGCGTAGCCGGTCATATGTCTCCCGGTCGATTTTCTCTTCTTTGAGCTGCTCGTCTAGCTCCTGAATGCGGGCGGCGCGCTCGTCCTCTTCGGCTTCCTGCCTCGTCTTCGCTCTGTCAACATAGCCCTGGGCGAAATTGCTGCCTTTCGGCACCGAGGCGCGCAGCTTGTTCTTTTGGGTAGCAAACCCAGACTGATTTCGCTCGGCAAGTTGGTGTGCGAAGTCGACGCGGCTGGTGGCGCCATTGACGGACCGCGGGGTCATAGGAATGCTCGATCGGAGCTTGGACCCCAGTGACGACGGCGTGCTCGAGGTTGCGCGGCTGTCGCTTCCATTTCTGTCCGACTGTGACTTGGCCGAATTGGCCAGCATGAGCCTGCGGAACTGCTCGTTGTTCATGGTTATGGTGTTGAGGATAAGAGGGATCGCAATCCCATGCCGGCCACTTCTGGGCAACGTTTTCGTTAGTGGTAACTATCTGGGCACCAAGTACTTTTAGTGAGAGGGCGCGCTGTGTTAGGTGCTGAAGCTAATTGCCTTGCGGGGCCCCTGAACCGCGCCAGGGGAGGCACCACCTTAGCTAATGCGTCACGGGATGTCGCGCAACTTTAGCGCAGAACGGACGCGCCGCATTCTTGGCCTTGTCACGTCTTGCCGACCCTTGCCACCGACGATTCCGGCGACGTCTGCCGGTTTTGCTGCCTTGCACGGCGGGTTTTACGCGCTCAGTCATGGCTACTGGTGAGCCACGATCTATCATGGTACTTCAGACGACTAATTTCCTGGTCTCCAATAACGACCACCGCGTTGAGGATTGTCGCATTTTGCGCGCCGCCTGATTACGTCACCAAAGACTCCCTCGCTCTCCGAAATAATGGGTAGCAGGTTGGAAAAGAACTCGGCTGCCGTGCGGAAACGGATCGAGAGCCATGCTTTCTCGGATGAAGCTGGAGAGGAGTACGAGGCAAGTGAGTTTGGCGGATTTGGCGACTATTTCCGGCGCAAAAAGATCAAGCTGCAGAATCTCGACGTGGAGCTGCGCGCCTCCGCCGGAGACAAGCCTCAGATCTTTAAAGGTGTCGTGGCCCATGTTTCGGGTTATACGCAACCTCCCCTACACGTGTAAGTGTCCTGGATGAATCAGTAGACCCCGGTACTCACGCTGCGCAGATTGCACAAGGAGCTAGTTCAACATGGCGCTGGCTTCCTGCAGTACCTCGACTCCAAGACCATGGCTACCCACATTATCGCCTCGGCCATGCCCCCGAAAAAGGCGGTTGACTTCTCCAAGTACCGCGTCGTCAAACCGGCATGGGTCACAGACTCGATCAAAGACGGCCGGCTCTTGCCCTGGACCGACTACCGAGTCTTCGACGAGGGCCCCCGACAAAAGACCATCAGCTTCGATGGCGCCAAGATGTTCAGCCAGTCAACTCAACAGTCACCACAAGGCTATCGCGAGCAGACCCAGAATAGCTTCTACACAAGCCAACTTCTGCAGTCCTCCACTGCCCTGAACTCGCAAGCCTCCAGTAGCCCATTTCAGCCACAGTCAGCCAGGAAGCCAGCTCCCATTGTAGTGGAGGGTATCGAAGATGTGGATGATTTGAACATCGCCCAACTAGATCATCCACCCATTTTCGGGTCACCATCTCCTGCTGAATTTGCCACTGCAGCCGACCTGTTTGAAGATCCTTCGGGTGACTCTCCTGGTCCTTCTAAGGACACAGGTGCTGTTCAGGACACGCACGAACACGAGTCACAAGAACCGAGACCCCATGTCTCCTCCAGGAAATCTCTCAGCGTGCCAAAGGCTATGACTTCGGAGGAACACAATGCACTGCTGCTGTCTGACCCAAAGATCCGCAAGTCATCTACGGCGAACCCAGATTTTTTGAAGCAGTTTTATTCCGAGAGCCGACTGCACCACCTCTCAGCTTGGAAGGCTCAACTCAAGGCCCGCATGCAAAAAATGGCTGCTGATAGAGGGCCTGTTGCTAAAGGAATTCGACGAAAGGCGTCACGGCGCTACATCATGCACGTTGACTTTGACAGCTTTTTCTGCGCCGTGTCTCTCAAGTGCGCTCCAGAGTTCCGCGACAAGCCGGCTGTTGTAGCACACAGTACTGGGAGTGGGTCGGAAATCGCATCCTGCAACTATCCCGCCAGGAAATTCGGGGTGAAGAACGGCATGTGGATGAAGCGGGCCCTGGAGTTGTGTCCCGACCTCAAGATACTGCCATATGATTTCCCCGCATACGAGGAAGCAAGCCAGTCATTCTATGATGCTATTCTTGGCGTTGGAGGTGTTGTTCAGAGCGTGAGTATTGACGAAGCCCTTGTCGATATCACCAATATTGTCTTATCTGCCACTGGCTCTGAAGGTGTGGGCCTTAGCGAGGGCAGCATTTGGAGAGAGCAAGAGAAAGCGGATGAAATTGCTGCCAATCTGCGCGCAGAAATCAAGGCCAGGACAGACTGTCATGTCTCTGTGGGAATTGGTGGCAACATTCTCCTCGCCAAGATCGCCCTGCGGAAAGCTAAGCCTGCCGGTCAGTCTCAGATACGGCCTGAAGAGGTTCAAGAGGTTCTCGGGGGTTTGAAGGTCGAAGATCTTCCCGGTGTGGCTTACAGCATCGGCGGGAAGTTGGAGGAGATTGGGATCAAACTCGTGAAGGACATCCGTCAGACCTCAAAAGAGCGCCTCGTGTCTGTTCTAGGACCAAAAACTGGTGAAAAGCTTTGGGAATACGCACGTGGCATCGACAAAACCGAAGTTGGGGAGCAACCCATTCGCAAGTCTGTCTCTGCAGACGTGAGCTGGGGAGTCCGCTTCATCAACCAGGAAGAGGCTGAAGAGTTCGTTCGCAACTTGTGCAAGGAGCTGGAGAAGCGGCTACTCAATGAAGGCGTCAAGGGAAAGCATCTCACTATGAAGATCATGCGGCGTGCACTCGATGCACCCTTAGATCCGGCCAAACATTTAGGTCACGGAAAATGTGACATATTCAACAAGGGTGTGAGCTTCGGGGTGGCTACGCTTAGCGCTGAAGCGATCGGAAAAGAAGCCGTCGCCATTCTGCGCTCTTACAAGTTTAGCCCTGGCGATATACGGGGATTAGGTGTCCAGATGACCAAGCTGGAACCCCTGAAACCGTCCACTGGACCGGACGGCAGCCAGAAAAGGCTCAGTTTCGGGGGCTTTATCACCACACCAGCGGCAAAGAGACAGAAATCGGAACCGATCGATGAGATCGAGAGTCCGGAAAAGCCCAAGAGGGCCGAATTGTTTGACAACGACCCAATCACAGTGGACCCTTTAACTCCTCGAAAGCCCAAAGTGCACCCTGCGCTTTCTTTGGCCAAGGCGAATGCTGCGGACGAAAAAGCTAATACACCGCTGAACATCGCCGGGACGCAGTTTATCATGCCGACCCATCCCGATTCCGAAATGCTAGCCGAACTTCCACAAGATATTCGGAGATCTTTGCTGGCTCAGGCGAAGCGCAGTTCCAATCCATTCCCAGCCGTGTCCCGTCCCGCAAGCCCGCCTTTATCAGATAACATACCTTCAGATATTGACCCTGAGGTCTTCAATGCTCTACCTGATGACATGAAAACCGAAGTTCTAGCTTCTTATGGCCGACGGCCAGCCTGGCAAAGACGTCTACCGCAGTCCCCGCGAAATGATATTGCCATTTCTCAACCAAGGGACAAGGCCACGCCTCCGAAGCGCAGGATCAAAGACATGTTTAGCCGTAAGCGCGAGCGCGAGCGCGAGCGAAACGACGATGCTGAAGCAAAGCCGGTACAAACAAGCTTCGTGACAGAATCAGGGGCGGAGGAATCAGGCCACGATGACGATCTACCTCCGGATATCGATCCACAATTCCTTGAGGAGCTGCCGGAAGATATGCGAAACGAGGTTCTCGAAGAGCATCGGCGCAGGCGTCTAGCACATACGTCAGATTTGGGGTATCACCCGTTACAGCACCGACAGGCAGCTGAAGACGGCGGAGGACAGCTTGTTCTTCCTGGGGGCCAGACGAAACTGAACTTTCCGCCCGTCCCTCCCAAGATCGCCTTTACCCAGTCGAGAGTGACTGATGTGAAGGAGACCAAGGATTTGATCAAGGTGTGGTACGAGGCTACCCGGAAAGAAGGCCCGCACAAGAGAGATGTGGTGGTGCTGGAGAAGTATGTCGCAAGAGTCATCAAGGAGGAAAGGGATATGGACAAGGTCAGAAAGCTGGTGAGATGGCTTGATCTCATGGTTGAAGATGGAGCAGACGGAGGAGGAAAGCAACAATGGAGGAATGCAGTGGACGAGGTAAAGAAGGCAGTTTACGAAGCCATGAGACAGCGTGGACTTGGAGAAATGGACTTTGGCTGAGCGTGGCTGCGCATGTAGGATAGCGACGCTAGGAATACAAATGATGATGGTGATGATGATACAGTCTTTTGGAAAAGAGTTACAAAAACCAATACCCCATGACCACCGCCGGGATTGCTAAAAGTCTGACAGACGATTCGATGATTGCAGACGGTGCCGCTGATAAAAGGTAGACTGAGATCTTCATGTTGCCTCCGCAGGCGGTGCTCTTGTCCCCTTCACAGCCCAGGTCGCATGCCTCGTCGGGATATTGTGCTGACAATGCGGAGAGGGTTTGCGCGCACCAGCATTCCCTGGTTGACGTTAACTCTAATTTTTACAATGTGTCGCTGTACCAAAGAAAATATAACGGAAAGCAGTGGAAGTAGGTAGGTAGGGAACAGGTAATATGGCACACACAAAAAAAGAAAAGAAAAAAAAAAGAGGATACAGGAAGAGAGGAAGAGAGGAAGAAATAGGTACCTACCTCGCAAACTCCACTCCGGCAAAAGCATACCCTTCTCCCTCGCCTCCCTTTCTACAAAACGCCAAACACCTCTGCACCGTCATCCCGGCGCCCTCGCCCTTCCCCGAACCGTCCAACACGAGGTTTGCGCCGCCGTGGAGGGCACGATGGGCGGAGGTTCCGGGGAGAGCGGTAGTTTCGTTGAAGCAGCCGTGGTAAGTGTAGGATGCAGAGTCGTTAAAGATTCGGAGCAGGCTGTTTGGTTGTTGTTGTTGTTGTTGTGACTCTGAGTCCGAAGCGTATGCGGATGCGGGTTTGAGTGAGAGGACCAGGGTGAGGAATACCCAGGGGGCAAGTAATGATAGTCGTGTCATGTTTACTCTGTGAGAGCGTATTGACTTTTGGACGCAAGGCACAGAGGCAGACTCAAGGTCGGGGAAGGGGCGATGAAGAGGATATCAGCAATGAACAAAATCATCTCCGCCTCCACGAGTGGATAGCTCATGGGCAGTTCAGCTCCCGGATAGGCCGCTTGGCGGAAATGATCTGGGCGTGGCTCCAAGTGGAGATGGGCTCAACAATACCAATTCCCGGGCTGCGGATACCGACATGAACATGCTGCGGGTCGGGTGATGCGAGCATAATACGTGGGGTCCGCGGCGTTCAATCCCGAGCGCCACACATATCGTGTCCACAACTTCAGCTAATACATATTAGTCTACAACACTTTACACACCGAGCCCATTACGGGCCGTGATAAAAAATCGGCTACCTCGCATCCGACTGCAAGAAACCCCAGCTACCAACTAAGGCCATCGCATCCCGTCCACCATCAGCCAGCCTCTCATCCTTCAGAACATCGGCGAGACATCTCCACGGATCGCGGCCACCACCCCATTTGAGTAGACCTCCCTTCAGCCGTTCGCCATTCTCCCTCTCGAGCGGGCTCTTCTCTCCATGGCCAACGAAAACCACATTCCACACTCGTTGAGCCAAGACGCGGTCAAACAGATAGCTATAGTAAGTGCTACCGTAGCCCGATAGGTGACCAAAGAAGCCCTGCCATCTCGTTCCTGCCGGGTCCGGTGGCGACTTCCCATAGCGGTGCTGTAGGCCGTGATAGATCTCTGTCGAGTCAAAGTCCGGGCTGAAAGCTTTCTGCGAGTGCAGTTCCTGATCCAGCATGGCCAGAATAATCTGGTTCTCCGTGTCCATGCCCTCAAACCGCCTCGACTGGTCCAGTGTCTCTGCTAGCAGCTCATACGGCAGCGGAGCGTTCGTCTCGTAATGTCGAGCAAAGGCCGAGAGAACCCTGGCGTCTGACGCAAAGTACTCCATTAAGGTGGACGGGAGCTCGGCGAGGTCGGTTGCACAGCGTGTTCCCGACACATTCTGGAAGGAAGTTCGGGCAAGTATTGAGTGCACGGCGTGGCCCATCTCGTGGAAGAGAGTCTCGACCTGGAAGAAGGAGAGCAAGGTCGGGTGGGACGAGCCCGGTCTGGATGTCTCTTGGAAGTCGCAGACAAGAGCAATGGTAGGGAGCTGCTTGACCAGCCCGCCTTGCTTGGAGAAGGCCATGCCATCTGTGGCAGCGAGCTCGGGAGACGCAAACTGAGGACCTCCATCCTCCTCTACATGGGATCTGGCCTCGGATAGCTCCGATTCGGAGATCTCGCGAGAGCAACGAACTGTGAAGTGGGCAGGGTTGGGCGATTTGTCAGGACGGTAAAACAAGTCACAGTACAGCACAGCAATGTGGCCCTCAGTGTCGGAAACGACGTCGAGGCGGCGTACATCGGGGTGCCACGTCTCTCCATCCAACGTCGGTCTCGGAACCAGCTTGATCCCGTAAAGCCGTGTAAGAATTCGCGATATGCCTTGCATGACGGTACCCAGAGAAAAAAAGGACGACAGAGTGCCGTCGTGGCGCTGGGCCGTTTGCCTCATGGAGCGGCGGATGGCTGTGGCGTAGTAGTCTTTATCCCAAGGGTGCAGCGTTGTGGTAGTTCCAGGGTATTCCTGAAGTTTGCGCTGCAAGAGATCTGCTGTCTCGGCCTTCACTCGAGGCCCATTGTTACGAGCTAGAGCTTGCAGGAACTCCGCAACAGCTTCCGGGGATCTCGCCATCATGCGGTCCCGGAGAGCCATATGCCCATAACTCTCAAATCCAGAGAGGCTGGCAAGGCCTGCTCTCAGCTTCATGAGCTTCTCGAGCATGTCCACACTGCGCTTTGACGCGGTCCTAGAAGCATAGTATATCCGCTTCCGGGCATCTGCGTCCTGCACGTTGCGAAGCGCAGATGATGCCGTGGCACTCAGTGTGGGCAGGTAAATCATGCCGCGCCTTGAGTAGGATCGCGCTTCAACCGGATCCATCCCCCTAAGCTGGCTGCTCGGAAAGCTGAGATATCTCTGCTCGGGCTCCATCTCTTGAACGAATGCCGATCCAGCAGAGCTGATTTCTGACGATAGCCTGACGAACCGGTCGCGCGATTTCTTGGGTAGGTTGACCGCCGACTTGGAGAAATCCAGTTTCAAGACCTCCGCCACCATCTTTTCTTCTTCTGTCCAAGTCGCCGTCACCTCGGGATTGGCCATAGCCCTCCCCAACTGGTCGTTGAGACCTGTCATGGTATTGAGCTCATTCATGTACACGTACATCATCTCCCAAGCTGCTGATGCCATCTCCTGGGTCCTTCGATCTGGGTGCGTGACCCGCACAAAGTCGCACATATCCAGCACCCGACAGAGGATGTCACTCAAACGGTCTAGATCCCGGACAATGGTTCGGTAATCTTCGAGGCTAGATGCAGCCAGCACCTTGTGAACGATTGCCCGTGCCTTTTTCAGACTCATGTGTGCGAACTCGACGAATCCTTCAGGCCGGGTGAGGTAGCGATTTGTGAAGAGGCCAGCATTTCGAATGCTTCGATCCGTGAAGCCTTTCCAAGCTTGAGGCGAATCGAAAATGTTGCGTAGGACGGCATCGGAATCGTTGTTGGCATCTGGCTTGCCCTCGACCCGGAGAAACGGGACGGCAGTAGAACATCCCTCGGTTTGCGATGCCGTTGTGAGCCATCGTTGCTGTTTCTGTCCCGCGGGGGATCGTCGAAGGCAACTGAGACAAACCCATTTTCGAGATCGCACCGCGAGAAACATCGCGACGTGCACCACTGGGGTGTGGGCCCAGGACGAGGGGAAATAAAGACTGTCCAATAAAGAGATTCTTGTTAGTTTGTACCAAGTCGCAACCAAAAGAACTTGAGACCAAAATATTCGAGGTGATGCAAGAGCAGACGTGAGAGCCAAGGAGAGCCCCAGCACCGGAATTACCCGCCCACAGCTTCCGGCACTGGCCTGCCCGCTTTCCAGCATTGACTTCATCGAAGCTCCGTCGGCCCTCGACTGCAACCAAACTGAGCTCTCTCGAAAGCGCCCGCGAGGAACCCCCCCTCACCAATTGAGTCGGTCATGGCTGCGAGAGTGCTGTTCCAGAGGGTGAGTAGCCCAATTGACACTGTCCGCAACAATTTCTGTTCCCTCAAGGGCAACAAAAGCGGGAATAGAAACGCCAGAAAAAAAAACTAACCATTCCAACCAGCGAGCCGCGCCATTGATGGCCGCCGCCCTCGTGGGAGGCGTAGCCTTTGCTCCTCATGTTGCTCACGCCGAGGCTCCGTCGGATCGTCATCTGGTACATCAACAAAGGTCTTCTCTTCCGCCGCAATTCCGAAACTGACCCCCCCTCCAGTCCAAGAAGCCCATCTACGACGACGACTACGACTACCTCCCTCCCGCCAAACCAGCGCCCACCACCGTTACCGTCTCAGCGCCCACCGCTCCTGCCCCTACCACTACAACCGCCGAGACGACACCCGCTCCCTCTACCGTCGCCGCAACCGCAACCGAAACAACCGCGCCGTCTTCACTACCTACAACCACCCCTGCGGCGGTCTTCCCCCCTGCCCACAAACCAGCCACCATCCACCGCAGTCCTACCCCAACGGAACGTCTCGCCGGGCAAATTCGTCTCGGCCGTCTCCTCCTCTACCGCCAAGTATGCGCTGGCGAGGATGCCGTGAACGCTGCCATGTCCCGCGCCTTCTCGCTCGAGCAATCCTTCACCTCGACAATTGCATCGCTGGCCCCTCCGCGCGAATCAGGCGAGCGTCTAATGCCAGGACTCGTGTACGTTCTCGTCGCCGGCATGGCCGGCAGTATCGTGGCGCGGAACCGCAACGTCCTACTGCGTGCGTCCGCTCCCCTGGCACTTGGCTTGGGTGCTGCGTGGGCAGTGCTGCCCGTAACCATGGGGAATGTTTCGGGGCTGTTGTGGGAGTATGAGCAGCGGTTTCCAGCAGTAGCAGACGCCCACGTCAGGACCCGTGAGGGCGTTGAGAAGGGAGTGCGTTTTGTCAAGGTCCATGGAGATTTGGCAGCTAGCAAGGTGACAGAGGCGGTGGCCGAGGTGCGGGAGAAGGCGGAAGGGTGGGTACGGAAGGGAAAATAAATATTCTCTCGGAACTTCCTGTCCTGGTCTGCCGAGCCGGTCAGGGGAATTACCATCAGCGTTCTGCAACCAAAGCAGAATTCGGCAATCCTGTACCTGTCCCTCTTCGGCGCCGCTGTATCATAACCCAGAAGACACTGATTGGGATAGAGGGAATTTACTTTGTTCACAAATTCAAAAAGCAAACAACTTGCCTGCTCCAACATTGACAGGGGAGAAAATTGGCTGGTGTATACATCACGTACTTGCGCCGTATTTCTCATATCTATTAAGCCGTTTGGGGTATATCCGCAGGTCTACTACTTATACAACTACGGAAAGCCAGTACGAGCAACCGAAACTAACCGCCTAGATACCTCCGTCGGGCTTCTCACTCAGCGAGATGTAAAAGCGCAAGGCCCGTTCATATGTCCACATGGTAACGGCACTCGCCGGCGCAGCCTTGAACAGGCTAACCGTCAAACCACGGTACAAGCCGCGGATTCCTTCTTTTCGCAGGATCGCCCTAACCGTCCCGACCATGCTATGGTATTCCGGTATGTTCTTGTGAACATACCTACTCCTCGTGGGGCCCTGCACCTGTATCCGCTTGCGTACCAAGTCCAGCGGGAACGAGCCCGTCTTAGCTACCACCGATGCCGCTACGCCAGCGACAGCATCCCCCGAGCTGAACGGGAGACTGAGTTGGCTCAACGGCTGGCGTAACGTTTCGTACGCGGCGAAGAAGATACCCATAAAAGGAATAATCTGCGCGAGGCCCGGCCCCAAGCCACGGTAGAAACCTTTTATCCCTTCTTCGCGCCCGATCTGCACCACCGCCCGCGAGAGGCTGGTGTAGACGCGGTCGTTTCCCTGTGCTGCGAAGCGCGTCCGCAGCAGGTCGAGCGGGTATGTTGCGGCGGTGGCGGCGGCCCCTGCGCTCGCACCCGCAATGAAGGACTCAGCGGCTTGCCCAAGGCGGCCCTGCCCCCCCGCGGCGCGCTGCAGGAGCACAGCAACTTGGCGGTAGGCTGTGAACTGGATGGCGCCGTAGCATAGGTACAGCAGCTCGGCCGATATGTTCCCCTTCCAAAGCGCAGTGAGGCCCTCGTGCCGAGCTATGGCCCGCATTGTTTGGAGGATGCCCTTGTAAATTGGTCCCCCATCGAGGTTGCGATATGAGGGGGGGTTCGAGAGGGAGTGTGTTTGCAGCTGTAGGCGGATCTTGACGACGTCGAGAGGGGCCGTGACAAAGCTGCGATAACGGTGAGTTGGGATCAGGTAGATAGGGGAGGTGAGGTGTGAAGCCAAACGTACCGAGAGATCAACCCTGCCGTCGACCCGGCAGCCACAACCTGCAGACGAGAACCCTCATCTTTGAGAGATGCAGCTTTGCTCGACATTCATCCAGAAGTAACGGCGTGTTTTGTGCAGGCGAGAGACGTGGTATCTTTCCTATTGATTTGGCTGGGGGATAGGCTAAAGGACAAGATAGCGTAAAGTCAAAGAGGGCACGAGAGCGCTGCGCCTGCTGCTTAGGTACTTTTGAAGTCTAGATAGTTTCTTTTCTTAGACGCAGACGTCCAATTGAAGTTGTATCGGGAGTACCAATGCAATATCTCCCTGTTGCCGTAGCTCGCATTGATCAGAAAACTTCACATGATGCGGTTGCTGTTGTTGGCGCTCTGATCTCGGAGAATTTGTTATCGGCTCTTTTTTTCCTTGAAGAGCTGATAAACGACTCTGCTCCGTGACGACATTTGGCGCCGCAAGATCCACTGACAGAGGTGTGGGGCTCCAACCCCTTGCGGAAAATTCCGCCCCTAATGAAAGTGACACGCTGAGCTGGTCAGCCAGAATGGCAATACGTACACTGCAGCAACGCATGTTTGCAGCGCGAGTGTGCAAAGCCTCCTGAAGGGAGGTGATTCTGCTGTTATCCCAGTGCGTCAAAACCATCTATATTCAGACGTCACAGAAAGTGTACAGCCTGCATTGTGCATGGACGGGTGCTGTCTCGTGATCGAAGCAGCGAGGAGCCTGAGCTTGAGTTTGCACTCGAGCAACACCAAGCATTCGGAGAAGTTGCAGCAGGCATCGGAGAAATCTACGCCGACTGGCTCCGGCTATCTTTCTGGCCCCGTTCTTCCCCGTTCCCCCGTCTGGAGAGTGGAGTGGTCGCAGGTTGAGAAGCGACGCTAATTGGTTCCATCCGGCCGAAAGGACGCTAAGCAGCAACCTGGGGGAGCGGCAAGTGAACGCAAGTTGAAGCGCCGAAGCGCAACGCCTCGAACGGGGTGGGGTCTTCTGATCCAGGAGACAGACAACGCCGCACGAGCTTCGCCTCCAGCCTAACTCGCCAGTTTTAAATGTTTTCTTTTGCATGCATAATTCCTGAGGAATTGTGCATTCTGCCACTTCAGTTTACCTGAACCTTGGAGACTTGATCCTGGTTCAAGGCCCCGTGCCCAAGGCAGGCACTTGACCCAGAAGTAACGGGCTGGGGACATGTGATTAAATCGCCGAGACTTCTTCATATCAAACCTCTCGCTCGCTCTTCGTATCCTTACCTCAAGACCCAGCCTAGACAACACCTCCTCTACTCAGATCACATAATTTGATGGCCGTAACAATGACCACAACAACTCACGTCAGCTCACCGGACATCAGAACCATCGTGGCTCCGGTTCTCTCGTGTCTACCTGGTGCCGCCGTCTCCAAACAGCCAGCCACGAACGTTCTCCCTCATCTTTCACCAATCCTCCGACAGCGCGTCCAACTTTTGGCTGACGCAAGCGCTGACCCTTGGATCCGGCTGCTGACCTACAACACCTCTCATGTGCCGAAGCTCGCAGAGATCGCCCACAGCGAAAGCCTGGAACCGCATCCCGTATCTGGCGAAATCGAGATAGACTGGGATTATGATGTCAAGATTAAGTATCGCAGACTTGACCAAGAGACCCTCCAGGCACTCGTTGTATTTGGCGAGCTTGACCTGTTTACTCGACTTGTCTACTGCGCCGGCGATAAAGACGGTGGGGGCGATGGTTGGAGAGTCGGCGAGCTGGGCATTGCGAGCAACCCCCCAGTTTTCGAGGCTTTTGGCGGATTCGATAGCATCGCGGAGGCTGAGAAGGTATTCGAGAGCTCAAACGCTTTGATAAACCGACGAGAAAACGGCGCCGGTGCGCTCGCGGCAAACGGTGGGAGCCGAGAGTTGGACTTGGTGATCGCTGAAGATGATGACGATGACGATGATTACTGGGGCCGTTACGATGCGACACCATCGCGCACGCCAGCAGTCAAACGATCACCTGCACCTGCGTCAAATGCTACTGCTTCTCAGTCCAAGCCTTGCCGGAGCACATCGGCTGAAGATGCATATTATGCGCAGTACGATTCTGTCCAGCCAGCTATGGACCCGCACGACCCCGATGAAGAAATCGAGCAGGTTCAACCGCCGCCGCCACTGGGGCTAGCCAGGGTGATACCTTCGGATGATAGCCCTGAGAGAGCGGAGCTCGACGAAACGAGCGGCGCGTGGACACTGGCAGAACCCCCGAGGTCTCTGTCCCCGTCAGCGAGGTCACACCGGTCACAAGATGAGGGCCGAGCCGCGCCTCTTATCCACCCACGGCCAGCATCTAGCGCCAGCTCGAGCGGGTCAGTGACGGTTGCGAAGCTCGAGGAATACGCCGCGAAGCGGGATCAGACCGAGTTCGGTGTCAAGCAGCATATCTCGCGAAGTATCCGAAGCCTATTTCTTCTATCGCGCTCATCGGGAATCGACCGCGAGGAGTTCGAAACAATGGTTAAGACCGAGTTGGACGTACTAGGCATGGTGGAGGAGGATATCTAATTGACCTAGAAGGGTGGGGGGCATTCTGTATATATGATCACGGGTGTTGCATCAGCGGGCGGCTTCGGTTCGGCGTTGGCGCTGTGGGGAGGTCCGTTTCCATGCTCATTCCAGTTGCTTTGCATTAGATACACTGTTCGCACTTGTCGAGGTACGGGGGGGGCGGTTGCGCACAGTCATCATTAATTGATCCAAAAAAGAACAGCGTATGTATAGTGGGAGAAAAAAAACTTGCATTATGAAGAATTTGTCTCGGTGGTGGCCCGGCTGCTTCAAAAAAACAATGGATGAAGGGTCTCAACAAAATTGGGCAGAGAACCTCTGGTTCAAGTTTCAATCCCGTAGCGCGGGACCTTGTCGGCTGCATGTGGGGCTTAACGTACTTCGCAACTGGTGGGCATTAAGGATATTTCAACCATGGATTTGGAATTCAGAACCTTGAATCTTGAGGCGATCCCTATAAAAAAGGGACATGACTCGAGTCCTCAGTGCGTCTCCATTGCAAAATATTACTATTAAAATAGCCTATAGCTGCGAGGAGATCGCCAAGTTGGGGAGCCCAACAACCTTCTCAATTTCAGACTTGGATCGCCGGCACACACCGCCGGCACACACCACCGGCTTGCAAGTGCCAGAATTGGCTCAAGGTACATTTCTAGAGTGCAAGCGTCATCATGGCAACTTCGACTCAAGATCTCGTGGAGAGCAAGGAGAAAGATCACCTTATCGTATTCGTATCATCTTCGTTCCCATACTTGAAGTGGTCTCGAGAGTTTTGCTTTCAAATGCGATAGTCACCCCTCATTAGATGACCAACAACATCCAAGAACCGTGCAATTTCCTGACGTTTGGATATTCCTGGTAGTGTCTTCTAGGACCCCTTTAATCAACCTACGTCTCAACATACCCAGGAAGAGCAGTTGTGCGGAGTACACGTATGGAATGAAGCTGGAGGTGGTCGGCGATCTGCGGCGCGGATCAAGGGTTAGGGTTGTGCCCGCTTGCGCATGAGTGCCTCAATTGCTAGGCAACAAGAGCTCAAGCTCCTCGAAAAAAAGTTCGGGCGCGTTTACATCGGCTTTAGCCCACCACTCACTCCAGCGACGACGGTCCCGAGCCAGGCCTTCCGCCAGATCGACCCAGACGATGCTCCGACCAAGGTTAAGAATACCGCGGGCTCCACGCCTCGGCCAGGCGACATGGTCGCACTCGCACTCACCTTTCCAGATTACGCCTGCGCAGCGATCATCACTGCACACCATCCCCGACATCCCCTACAAGCTCTCTCAAGATGGCCATCCCGCCGTCCTCTCCCAGATCGGCTACGATATTGCATGGACGCAATACCAGTCCATGATTCTTGACAAGCTCAACCAACTTGCTGCAGGTCCGTAGCTCTTCTCCCCTCGCAGACAAAATCGTTCCATCTGACGCCGGACAGGCACCGAGTGGGAATCCCGAGATATCAAGTCGACGCTCCTCGAGTCGGCACGCGAGCCCGATCTAGCATCGATATTTAACCATGCCAGCATGGCGCACAACAACCACTTCTTCTTCCGCCACATGTCGCCCAACCCCGTCCCCATCCCGAGCGCCCTCAAGACCCTCCTCTTGCAATCATTCGGGTCCATTGAGACGCTGCGGAAAGAGGTTCTCTACACGGCCATGTCCATGTTCGGGCCCGGTTTTGTCTGGCTCGTCAAGGCCGACCAGCCCGGTATGTTCGCTTCCTTCAAGGTTCTGCCCACGTACCTGGCTGGGTCGCCCTACCCCGGCGCCCACTGGCGGCGCCAGGAGGTTGACCTCAACACGGCTGTCGGCTCTACGCCCGTGGGAATGGAGGCGGCACGGAAGCACCTCGAGAACACGGCATATGGCCTCGGAAAGCAGACTTTTGAGACCAAGAAGCGCCTCGAGCACGCGCCAGGTGGAACCAACGTTGTCCCAGTATTGTGTGTGAATGTCTGGGAGCATGTTTACATGCCTGACTATGGCATCGCCGGGAAGCAGGCGTTTGTGGAGAAGTGGTGGAACCATATCAACTGGGAGATGGTGAACGAAGAGGCCAACCTCCAAAAGAAAACCTACATCTCATAGGGGAGCAATACCACAGGTGAGACAGAAGGGCGCTGTATGATACTATTGGGAAACTTGGAAAGATAGATCCGAGTAGACTCCATTACTGTACAAAATGCACAACATGTAGGCATTGGGCGTCAATAGAAGGCGGCTCCCTAGTGTTGATGGATGAGAAGATTCCTTTTTTTGCGAACAAATTTGGTAGGAACTCGAGGCTGTGATAATTTTTCTGAATCAGGGCCGAGATAAGTTTTGCCTAGCGCCTTGGAATGGCTCCTTTATCATTGGTACCTACATAACTACCCAAGAAGCTCTCTTTCAGAGGCTTGTATACGTATCATGCGGTTCACCCAGAGCCGCGAGTGGTCCCGTGAGCCGCAAAGTAGACGCTGTGGAAACAATAATGATAACAATCAGGATGAAGACATAATTCACCTGAGGGACACCACGTCAGCCACCGACTCCAAATACCTTAGTGACCCACAGCAGAGCAGAGCAATCAGACAGAATAACCGCACGCCATGTCACGCCGTGCGATACAAGCCAAATCAAATATCTTCTCCTTTGCTGTCATCAGCGTGAAGATCATTGCTTGATCATTGGCTCATTGAAGTCAACCCGTCAGCCACATGTCAGTTAGGTAGCAACCCAGAACCGAAAGAAGTAGGCGATGTTTCTTATACACAAATTGGACCACAGTGTCACGGGAGAGATTCATAGACTAATTGTTGACGATTGCGTTTCATTTATCTAGTGAACTAGACCAGGCATGTATAAGGTCTCCCGCCCACTTCTGGACAATCACAACAGCTCCCGGGAATCCACTATATATACCCGCCGTGCTCCTATTCTCCGTCCATTCCTTTTTGGGGTCTGCACAACAGGTACCTCCATAAGTACCGACTCGTCCAACCCAGGACTCCATTCCGCCTTGGATCCTGAACACCTCAACACCACATCCAACCTCCCAGTGTACCGAATTATCCTAAAACATTGCGTATCTTCAAAAAAAAAAAAAAAAAAAAAAAAACAAAAAAAA
>Ga0247765_1000206_pt1 | contig 47979 bp, 43 predicted proteins | sample UWRJL106311C6_FD_179949 | JGI IMG/M metagenome (GOLD analysis project Ga0247765, IMG submission 179949) | Plant litter microbial communities from Arlington Agricultural Research Station in Wisconsin, United States - UWRJ-L106-311C-6 | ecosystem: Environmental > Terrestrial > Plant litter >... | reverse complement strand
CGCATCTCCTGCGATCAGGTCCTCGTCAACCTCGTCTTCGTTGTTTACGGCACCGTCATCTACGGCCTCCAGCGGCTGTGCTTCGGCCCTCTTCGTCCCGTCGAGATCGAGCAGCTCTACGAGAAAGCCTGGTTCGCCGTCACCGAGACATGCCTGGCCATGACCATCTTCCGTGAAGAGGTCGGCGCCTTCTTCCTTGTCATGTTCACGGCATTAGTCACTGGCAAGGTCTGGGGGTGGATCGGGGAAGGTCGTGTCGAGGTCCTCGAGCAACAGCCTCCTGCAAACCCGCGCCTTTTCCACACGCGACTAAGCATTTCGTTGCTGGTGAGCATCGTATACGACGCCTGGCTCCTCATGTATGCCGTCAACACCGTCGTCCGGCAAGCCCGGCCAACCATGATGGTTATGTTTCTCTTTGAGTTCGCGGTCCTCACCGTCTGTTCATTCCAGACTGGTTCGCGATATCTGATATCCCTGGTTGAGCAGCGCGTGGTCAAGTTACAGACGCAGCAGAGACTAGAAGAGCGCCGGCGCCAAATCAGAGACGAGAGAGCAGCCATCCTGCGCCGTCGAGAGACGGAGGGCGTCATTGACGATGGAGAAGAGCTTCCCGATGAGAACGATGTTGACGAGATGGATATCGAAGTTCCTGGATGGGAGTCAAAGGGCCAGTGGGTGCTGACCCTGGACCTGCTTGCTGGTAAGCATCCAAGACGGAACACTCACCCCTTGGTTCTCAACTGAAACCCCTCACCAGACTTTGTGAAGCTGGCCATCTATACAGCATTTTTCTGCGTGCTTTTCGCTTTCTACGGGCTTCCCATCCACATCATCCGCGATTGGTTCATGACGACACGGTCATTTCTCAAGAGATTGAATGCCCTCATCCGCTACCGCCAAGCATTGAAGGATATGAACCAATATTCCGATGCTACGTCTGAGGAGCTTGATCGAGAGAACACCTGCATTATATGCAGAGAAGAGATGCGGCCTTGGGATCCCGCCGACACTGCCCAGGTCGAACGCACCCGTGCGAAGAAACTGCCTTGTGGTCACATCCTTCACTTTGGATGCCTGAAGAGCTGGCTGGAGCGGCAGCAAGTGTGCCCAACATGTCGGCGCCCGGTTGCCAGGGAAGGAGATCAGCTGGCAAGGAATGGCGAGGCCATGGTTTTCAGGCTGGGACTAAACCTTGCTGGCGCTCAGAATCGCCAACCTCTGCCTCAAGCCAATGGACAAGCCCCCGCTGGGCAGGCTGCCCCTGCGCCAGTCAACGGCGAAGAAAATAACCAGAACCAGAACAGGGGCGTCAGAATGTTCAACCTTGGCCCGCTTCGATTAGGAATCGCCCAAGGAGGTGTCAACGACATTCAGGAGATGGCTCAGCGCCTGGGCATGCCTGTGAACGCAGGTGATGAGGTAGTCGCTGCGCCAGCACCCAATCCCCAGTCCCGGAACAACGACCCGACTCTGAGCCTCGAGCAGATCCGGGCACAGCTCCTGGACGTTGGGCAACGAGTTCAGCAAGAAATGCAAGCCTTGCAAGCCGCGGCGCACGAGCTCCAGACGCTGAATTATGTAGTGAATGAGCTGAGTGGAATCCGTCAAATTCAGCAACAGCATAGGCAGCCCCAGCCAACCGCCCAGCAGCCCGTCCAGGGGACTGTAGCGGCAACGGCATCTCCCATATCTTCAGCCGGTCCGGCGGCACCCGCAGCTCCCATCGCTCCCGCTGCCCAACATCTGCCGGCGATGCCCGCGGGACAGGGACCCTTTTCCGCTGTCCACCACCCCTGGGCTCACTATCCTGTCGGAGTACACTCGGCGACGACTCCAGTGCAGTCTACAGCACACCATATTCACCACTCCGTTGGTCGCCGGCCTTCCGCCGCTTATACCACACAGGGAAATCTCGGCTACGGAACCGCTATCCCATCTGGCAGTCCCGACCTACCGGAAGGAGTAGTGATCCCACCCGGCTGGTCGTTACTACCACTTCAACGAGTCGACGGGTGGCCGCAGTCAGTCGAAACAGGAAGCCAGCAAACTCTTGTCACAGCACCCCGACGCTATCGGCCTGGGAATCCTCCACCATCGCGCTTCGACAGGGCAACCCCAGAAGAGGCCGACCGAGTACTTGATGGGACAATACAAGCACTCACTACCATCATGAACCCGAACATGACCGCTGACACGTCCAGAGATACGACCACGGGTGGGATCACACACACGGCCGCCGATACCGTCGCTGATACGGCTGCGGTCACTACCACAGGCGAAATTGGCCTGGACATGGGCATGATCACCGATACGACTACAGTACCTGCTGGAGTGGCAAACGCGAACCCTGCCGTTCCTAACTGGAGCGGGTCTGCCCAATATTTCAGCGCGAACCATAGCAACGATCCCGACAACAGCTCCACAGTTGCTCAAGATGAGCCTGGAGAGAGCAGTAACCAGTCATTGGCTCCAGAGACTTCCAATGTAACGGACGGTGAGCAAAGCAAAGGCGAGGAGAAAGGGAAGGCCAAAGCTGCAACCGTCGAGGAAGCTGACGATGAGGATACGATGTAAAAAAGAAACTTTTCCGCTATGAAAAGTTCGCCGAGCTGGCGAGCTACAGCCTTGGGTTCGCATGTGGGCGGCGTTCGGGGTCTGGGAGGGGGCATTTATGTTAGATGTACAAACCAAGCCAGTTGGTAAAGCTATTTCTAGTCGGGGTGTGTGTTGTTTGTGCCGGTTTTAGATTTTGAACATAACAATGACGGCAATGTTTAGCATTTGGGGAGGCACCTAATGGGCGCTCTTGCCTGGGTTTCCGAGAACCGCCCCTGCTCGGCTGTGCCCATGGAAGGCCGCGATCGATCGAATAATGTGATCTTCTGGAAGGGAAGGCATCTGACATGCTCTTTCCTCTCAGCTAGGTGGCGACCTCCTGTTTTCAGCACTTGATTTTTATGTTTCACCCTTGCAAGCACCTTGTCTGTCAACAGCACATCTACCAACCCACAAGACCAACTCATCAGGCAGATCACCTACCAACACCGGTTACCTTCATCACAGTTAGACAGACATGGCTACCTTGACCGTCTCAAAGATCATAACGAACTTCGAAACGCCACCCGTTGACTTGACTTTACGCGCCAACAGTCTCACCGAGAGCCCAGATGCCCTTCCCCTCAACCCCAACATCAACTGTGATGCTGTGTCAATCAACAGTGTCGCTACGCGCAACGAACCCACCCGCATCCACAACGCCCGGGAAGCAGCAGACAGTATTGCCATCGGCTGCGGTGGACTCGGCCGCAAACAGGGGTACCCAAAACAGCCGCACTGCTCCAGACACAGCCAGGCGACACCTAACCTCAGCTCTAGTCTCGGCCGAGGCGTGGGTCGGTGGATTTCGGAGACGGGTATTGTCATGGACAAGGTCACGGAAGTCATCAAGATGACAGATAAATCTTTCACAATGGCTATGAAATCTAGAGCAAACCCAGCGGGGTCCATACGGAAGAAGGCGAAGAAGTTGTTGGGGTTGAAGCGTCTCTGGGGACCGGCGGGGAGTGAGTTCCCGGCTAGGTGTAACGCGGAGAAGGAAGATATAGGTGTGAGGGTGGAGACTTTGGGCGGGAGAAAATGGACTGAGAAGATGGAGGGTGTGGAGGCGGCTGATGTTACAGATGTGGGCGCCTGGGTGCCGACGGGGAATGGCAGTGGAAATCGGAGTGTGGACAGGGGAAAGACAACCATTGACGAAGATGACGACGAGACGAAGGGCACTTACGATGGCACTTTGAGTTTGAGAGCTACACTGTCTGAAGTATGGCCTATGATGGCAGAAGGCGGCCTGGAAAGGATGTCTTCTAAGCAACATCGACATCGGTTCGGATTCATCAAGCGCTCGGTCAAAGAGAACATGACAGACCAGCTCGCAGGTGTGCATGGCTCGTTGCAGAAGCGAGGCCCTTCTATCATTCTGCCAAGCAGGCTCCGGAAGAGGCTCATGTCCTCTGGGAAGCTGAGAGGCGGGTTTGGCCATATGAGTCCGCCTATTACAGAGCTCCCCGGAGGTCAAACCGTTGATAGTGTTCCAAGACCCGGCCTGTGATATGGCGGTACCGGCATTAGTGTTATCCATGAGAAAATTTGTGTGTGATACCGCTAACTGCAACAGTTAGTGACGTGGAAAAGGGGTGAGTACTTGACATCCTATTAATCCGCTCTGTGCTCAGGGGATTGAAAGGAAAGTAAACCAATAATTTAGGGGTGAGGGTGGGAAATCGGGACTTTGTTGTCATTGATAGTTTCCTCAAATACAGCTGCTCGTCGCTTACAGCCTAATTGGTAACATTGTGAGTGACATACTATTCGGGGTGATAAAAACCAACACAAGGCCAACAACGGGGCCTGTCGAGAGGGATATCTCGTAACCTACCAGGGCGGAGGCAGGCGGCAAGCGGCTCTCCCACAGAACCAGGCCTGGGGATCGTTAAAAACTGCGTTTGCCCGAGTTTGCAGTAGAAGCCTCAGCGCGACTCACCTCCTGCCACTCACTGAGGGTGCCGCCCAACAAACCTACAATAGGCTGAGTAGCGCCTTACCTTGTCTTGCCCGAGCTGAAGTATTGTGTTGTTAGTAGTTAGTCAAAGGTAAACCACCTTACGGCTCACAATGGAAACCTGGCTTCCCATCGGTAAAATATCTCAGTGTGTCGGTGTCGGGACCGAATGGCAATCGATCGGCGAAGCATATATGCATGCGTGGATGTATCGCCTCACATCTGACAATTCTCCATGACGATGGAGATTCTCATTGTTTGGGAAAGATACTAGGCATGAGACGCGCTGTGTAGTGTTCCTTGCACCCGATAACGAGTATCATCAATCCAGCCAGGATTGGTTTGATCTGCCTTTTCGGTTTCCCGTAATTACATCTCAAGCAGAGTAAACAACCCCTCGCTTTGCACAGCAACGCTTTCCATTCCCGTATTTCCGTCAAGTCCAAAAACAAACCAATAAGCGTCTGGGTATCCTGCTAAATACTATTTCCCAAATTCCCAAATTCCATATCCCGCTGGATGCAATTTTCAGATCCTCCCAAGGGAATAACAAAACCGGCAGGTAAGATAGAAATACGGTCCATACCTAGCCAAAAAAGAGCAACATAGGATAATTTAGTTATAAGCTCATAACGGAGCGTGATCTGTTCTTCCTCGGCCGGGCGTTTCCTTCCTCACTCCTTGCCCTGGCCGGCGACTCAAGAACCGAGCTCACACCAGGCCGTACGCTGACGTCGTCAACCCCAAGGCCATTTCGTGACGTAAGAGGGCCTCGAAAATCATCAGGAGAACGAATGGCTGCTACATCTTTGCGCCAAAAGTACAGCACATCCTCTTGCCACCGGCGAGGATTGACAATCCTGAAGGTCCTTTCGGAGATCGAGTACATGAGTTCGGCCTCCATGGGTGATGTGCGCAGCCGGTGAATGAGCCACTGGTTGATGTAGTCCGGCTTGCTTTCCACCGACTTCATCAAATTATCAATCCCAAGCTCCTTCATACACTCTGCTCGCAGTTGCGCAACGTTCGGATAGTCTTTGGGGAGCTTCATCACCCTATCGGCGGCGGACCGAGGTGAAAGCAGTTCCAGGACGTGCGAGGGGTTGGACAAGAGGATTGGGAAGCGAGGGGACGCTAAGCTCGTGCTCGATGGTGTGGGATCCTCGAGGCTAATATCGCCTTCTTGCTGTGACATGTCCGGCCAATTAATCGCAACTTCCTCCTGATATCGCGGATTTTTTGGCATCAAACCCTTTTCTATACATAAGGCTCTCAGTCGATCCACGTTCTGTGTCGCCTCTTCTAGCCCCTTTCTCACCTCCTTCTCCTCGCGCTCATAACCCTGGAGAAACTCCAATTCTTCTGGGTCAATGGAAACTCCGAATTTAGCCCTAAATTGCGCAGGACCGGCAGGTATGTGATCGAGCGATAGCTTTAGCGATTTCAACTCGGCTTCACTGAGGACATACCCTGGGTTCTCCTTCACCCGTTCCCGATGCAACCCTCTCTCGAGATCGTAGAGCGTTCTTTCGCGATGTGTCACTATCTCCTCGTGATGCTCTCTAGCCAGTTCGCGATCTCCAACGGCTTCCAGAAGCTCCTTATATAAGGGATGGACATCGTTCTCGAGCTCCCCAGAGATCCCTTGCAGGGTGTACCGCGAGCTTTCGTTATCGCTCCCACTGCTATCGCCGTTTGAGGCACTGCTGTAATACTCAGGGTCCGAGGACGCAGAAGATGACCTGCTCGTCTCACTGTCCTCGAAGTTACATAAAACTGTCTCGAAGAGCTCTAGCTCTGATTCTTCTCTGTCCAAATCGATTTCGATGCGCTCGTAGTCGGACTCGACCGAGTAGTAGTCATCGCGAATGCGCTGCATAGCATCCAACCGCTTCTTCAAGAAGTCTGTCGGGACAACGGCTACCGCTTGCCCGGATGCTGTCTTGGTGCTTGGAGTTAAATAGGGACGCAACGCTTGCATCCAAGTGTTGTCGATCTCGTCTTTCTTGTGCCGCAGAGCACGCACTTCCCTCCTTTTCTCTTTCAGATCTGCTCGCAGTTGACGGACCTTCTGACGCTGGTCATGGACCCTATCCCGAAGAAGGTGACGCTCTGCCTCGGCCGAGATGCCCGCCGCATCCTCCAAATATTCTGTGTCAGGCTTTCGGCCAGGGGAGTGCTGCAGCTGGCGCCAGGATCGATGCAACTGCGAATGGAAGCTTCCGAAAGACGGGCTGGCCCGCCACTGGGAAGGGTGGACGGCTGCCGCTAGAGGGAAGGGCACAGGAGGCAAGCGTGGAACAGAAGTCGTGCCATGTGGTGATCGGGGAAATCCATCTTCAGAGCTCAGGGCCGACTCGTCTCCCCCGTCACTGGGTGACTCCGAGTCATCTGTCGTCACAGACACTGAGCTTGATGTGCCATGGTAGTCCCCCGAGCCATTTGTCCTGAATCTTGGTTGCGACAGCCCAGCGGGTACGGGGCGCATGAACGAGGGCCGCATAGGGCTGGGGCTCGTGATGTTTGGTCGCCGAGACCTAACCTGGACGGAGAGGTTGCTCGTAGGTGGAGCCGGCGGCTTTTTAGCTTCTTGGATCGCGGCCGAGCTGTGATTGCCAGGGTTTGGAATCTGGTTGTTGGCGGACCCGTTTGCGAGCGTGAAGTCGCGTCGGGACGGGCCTGGAGGCTTGTGGTTCGTTGCGGGCGACATGTGGCTCAATTGCATCGCGTCCTCGGCCCGGCGACATTCTCGATGGCTACAGCCATCAAGTTGAGTGCTGTTGCCTGCGTGACTGAAAACTGTCGTCGTGGGACTTGAAAGGGGTGTAGGTATGGTAGAGGATGCTTGTAAATAGAAATGCGATTGCACTTGTCGTCAGGCTGGAGGGAAACCCGGTGAGGTTGTTTGCACACCTTGAAAAATTTCTGTAAAGGGGTACAGTGAAAATGGTCAGAGTTGTTGCAGGTTGGTGTGTGCCGCCGCGTTGTGAGTGCAGCGGCAGCGGCTCTGCGGCGGCTCACTGCCTAACTAACATTTCTCTGCCTCGTTAGATAGAGAGTTGAATAGTTTAGTGCACTTTAGGTTCGTCAGCGCGCACCCCCCTGTTGCTAGTTGTAGCACCGTCAACTGCAATGTGCACGCAGTTCGTTAGTTACATGTTGCCTCCGCAAGGTTAGGTCGGCTGGCCAGAGAACCTGGAAGACGTGATATGTGTAGACAAAAGTCGGCACCCGCAGCGGCCCAGAATGGAACATCCCAGTCGAGTTCTGCCGCTTGCATGTGAGGGGAAGGAAGCTGCCCACGGCAGCTTGCCAAATCCCACCCCGCCAAGTCCTAGCCCAAAACGTAATGGAACGCATCCATGTGGAGTAAATTCGGAGGCCTGACAGTAAGCAGCAGCCAGTCATCTCCACCACAGCAACTCTCGTTGGTAGAAACTGGATGCTTGAGGTTGCGGACGAGAGACTTGTATCGCATGCTCTGCCGCTGCAGGTTGCTAGGGAGGAGGTGAAAGTTGCGGCTTTCCGCCAGCGGCACACAAGGGCGGGGGCCAGCCAACTAACCCATGTCGGGATCCACCAGTCCACCAACCCCACACTCTGGCCAGTGAAGATCTGGGCCACGTCCAGCGGCAAAGCCCAAGCCTTTTCGTCCACAGCATCACACACCTACTGCAGAGACCGGGAACCCGCCGCCATGCAGCCGTCTGGATCCGGGAATTGGTATTTCAACTCGAGCCGCCCTCGGCCTTCCTAATTCGCCAGTATCTTTGGCTGTCGCACCTCGCCCTCGGTTGCCATTCCAATCCCACTCCTTATCCTGTGTCGCTGCCTAATGAAAACCGGTAGGAAAAGTTCGCCGCGATTCAGGCTCCCCTCTACCCGTGTCGTTCCCCTTGAGAGGGAAGAGGGCTGGGTGCGTTGGGGCGTGTGCTGGCGCTGCCGGACCCCGGTAGCTTGGAGCTGCGGGTCGTGCTGCACGAAAAGACCCTTCTTCCCTCCGGGCTGAGATGGGTCACACTCGCAGCGACCATGACCGCTTGAAGCGCCACTCTTGCTGAGTCTGGGGACAACCAGCGGCTGGTGGTTCCGCAGGGGAGGGTGGATTGCAATGGATTAATATTGGAGGGCAAGATAAGAACAGTAGCCGCAACCACCTCCACTCTCCAGCAAGCCCGTCTTGCGTTTCTGCTGCCGAACGGCCTGATTCGACCGCTGTTCGTTTCGCTCGCTACCCTCGCGGCCCATCCCACGACCCTGTCATCGACCGGCAGCTACTGCATCTTCATTCGTCTCCGTACACCCTCCCAAGCCTCTCCTCGTCATCCGCCGACGCCATTCAGCCGACGGCGACGTACGGTTGGTGCCGCGAATGGGGTTCGGGCCCAAGTGTCACGAGCAGGCCGCCCACCAATAACAGACGCAGTCGTTAATATACCCCAGGAGGACCGTTCGTCAACCCTCGAGATCCCGCTCCCCAGTGCTTCACTCGCCGCTGTTTTGCGGTTGCGGCTCTGCGCTCCTGTAGCCCGGGTCTTTTCCCCTTAAGAAGCACCCGGTGACGATCGTCTCCCGTGACTTCTCTCCTCCACGAACACTCGGGAAGCTCATATCACACGGCACTTATGGTTGGCTTTCGCTTTCGTAATCACCCCCGCAACCTCCCGCTTTCCCCCGTGATATCAAGCATCGCCTAGGCGTCGCGCATACATACAACTGCTCCCGCCTGCTGCCGCAAAATGAGCTGTCGCCATGAGTAATTATTCTTCTGGTTGGAGCGATTGGGTATGGTCCGACGAGCATCATCGGGCCTACAGGGCCAGGTTAAATGAGAATGGTAGGAGCCCGCGCTTACTGAACAGTATACCCGCGTTCACGTCTAATGACCCTGCTCTTTAGGCGATTACGAATACCAATATTCCGGAGATCAAGATCCCACGGCCCCGCGAGCAAACGTCCCCGACCTTGTGAACGCTTTCAGCAACTTCAATGTTGATGATTCACCATATGCCTCCTACGGCGGATACGGGCCTGGTGTGACAACATCAGCGGGTCCTCATCAGCAAGAACATGACTATTACAGCACGTCTGCCGCACAGCCCTCAAGCTCGAGCAAATCCAAGGGCAAGAGCGTTGATACAGGAGGCAAGAGTTCGAAAAAGAGCTCACAGAGCAGCAAGCAGACGTCATCTTCATCGTCCAAAACAAAATCTCGCCACAGGACGAAGGGTTCGGGCCGCCACGATTCGCACAGCGAGAGTCTATACGAGAAAGAGAATGATCCCTTCAACAGTGATCCCTTTTATCGTCCATCTCATGCGGTAGACACAACAGTGCCGGAGGAATCAGACCCTCAACAGGAAGCCCAAGCAGAGCTGTCTCCTGAAGATACCGCGGCTGAACATGAGCCTTATGATCAACCTGGCCATGCTGGCCCACTAGACGATTACCAAGGCGAGTAGTTTACTCCCCTCTCATAACGAGTGAGATCTGACGCCTTTGGTAGAGGCTGCCCAGGGATATGAGGCGGGCTATAGCCGGAGCGAGGAGCGCTATGCACAACCAGATGCTTATTCCTCTTCAAAGCATACGAAACATTCAAGATCTTCAGGGAAACGTAAAGCAGGTCACCGCCAGAAAGACCGTCCAGCTACAGATTATGGTATGTGCGGAGCGAATATTTGCCCAGCGAACCCTTCTTCGTTATACTCACACGTGAGTGGTCACAGCCGAACCTTATCCCGCGGAGCCTGATGAATCGTTACAAGACATGATGAATGAGGCACATGGCTATGGCACTGGAGATCCTACAATGTTTGCCCCGCCGTCTGCTGCAGGACCAACTTCTGCAGCAGCATACACCGAAGACGACTATGACGAAGATCAACAACCCACTCCGACGCGTGCAAGAAGCCCAGCGGGAGCCGAGGAAGAGTACACGGGCGAGCACTACGAACAGCCAGGTGCCGAGTACGCCAGCTATCCAAGCGACGGCGGCTATGAAACTGGGCAACCAAGTGCGTACCCAGGCTTCAGCGGGGCATATGCACTTCCTCACGACAGTGGCTACGGCGCAACCGAAGATAGCGGATACCACTCAACTCAGAGTGGTGGTTATGATTCCGTCTATGGAGAGAGAAATACATACCGCACCAGTGGGTCTACTGTTATCCCTGTCAATCCTTCTGGTTTCGAGGAAGTCTTGGACAGTCGTAAGGTGCAGCCCGGCCGTGAGTGGCATTTCCAGTGTTAACCACAGAGGTAGGATATACGATACAGCACTCGAGCAGATTCGCGCCAGGCGAGGTGAGCCTCTAGATAAGTCAGGGGTTTCCCCCTTTTCGATATGATATTGACAAACCCCGTTAGGTCTTCAAAGCTTTATGGCCAGAGCCGCTGGGTGGTGCTCGGCGAGACGCGGATGCACCAACAGAGGTCGAAGAACATAACAATCACCTGGGTCAAAAGATCTACGTTGGGTTTCGCCGCTTCATCGTTGTCGCCAACGATGAGGGTCACTGCACATGCGTGTAAGCTCACCCTTTCCCGACTTGTCTTTAGGTTGCTGACATTTAGCTAGGCCTATCCTGACGTATGAGAGACGGGCATGCACCAAAAAGGGCCTCAAACCACAAAAACACGGAATTGTATATGCTCAAGGGTCGCAACCAATCAAGCTCAAGAACGAGCCAGAGCTGGGATATGATCCAATCTGCCTCGTGCCGTATTACCAGACCGAGAAGTTAGCCAAGGAATCCCGGGTGAACTACTCCAAACTCGTGACTGTGGAACACAACATCAGGGTTTTCTTCATCGGGCGCATTGCCAGTGAAGACTTTGATATTGTCACGCATGCAGTCAATGAATGCTGGCGCGTCAAGCTTCACAGGCCGGGGGAAACCACGTCTCGCAAATCCCGCAAATAAAAGGCTTTTTGCCTCGAATCTTGGGGCGACATACGGGTGAATGAGTGTCACCTCTGAACGTTTTCACTGACCCCAACATTGCGTCCATTGGGCGCGGGGCAGTTGCCGAAAGGCGGTATCGCGAACAGGACCGACAATCCTGACAGAATTATACGTTGAAGCTGGGCTCTTGTCAGCTATGGGGACGAGTAAACCCCAGCATCAAACCATCCGGCGTCGCTGGTATTCCACTCTTGGTTAAGACGGCCACTCGCAGGCTGCCACAGTTTTTTATTTTTTATTTTTTCGTATTGTTCTTCCACACCTTCTCGGCGGTTTGAACTCGATCTGCAATTTCGGTCGCATTTATCAATGTATTGGATATCACAGCGCAAAAATGAGGAAGCTGGTCCCTGCCCATCATCGGCGATGTTATAGTTCGCCTTCAGTTTTATCTGCATTTTGAGTGGAGGGGGATCAACGGCTTTGAAGCCCCAACAGGCCCATCTCCCTGCTTGTTTTCTTACAGAACTAAAAGACATCATCTTCAACCATTCTTTTTTCTTGATGCCTTCTCAGCAAGCTGGCGTTGGCAGTTGACGGGACATGACCGGCTTTCATCATGCTTGACGACTGATGACAACATTTCCTTTTAGGAGGCGCCAGAGGTGACTGGGTCGCGGGAGCCAACGAAAGGCACTGAACTGCGGTCTGGTGGGCAGGTAGGAGACTGGCGCAGGAGCTGGACGAGGCCAGGGAGCAGCGTAAATGACAGATTTAGATCGGAAATCTCATATTAGCTACCTCGTATCTCAGTGATGGCCCCATCGGTTGGCGTCATCGGAACAAGTGTCGACTGGCTAGTCCAGTCTCGAGGACGGATCATGAACATCAGCCCCATCATAAAGACATGCTCTTGCCTTATTGGTGGTAAACCATCTCTATAAGCCGGAACGGGCGCTAGACTTGACGATCATGGGGCTAAGCCGTTAGCCTGCTGGGTCGCCAGTCTTGTTGGTTATCAACGGCAAACCTGAAGTCATTGAAGGAAGGATGGGGAAGAACTGCACGTTTCGCATACGCTTTCCATCGGCTAGGCTGAAGATGGCTACCAAAAATGGCACATGCCACTACTAGCCGAGGGGATTAGGCAATGGGAAGACGGAAGCCTCACTCCACCATTTCTAGATAGATCTGGCATGCGTTTCTACCGTACAGCACCGAAATGATGCTCTACACGGCTGGGCCTGTTAGAGCAGGGTAAACCCCCTCATAAATGGAGGCCGAGCACGCACGTGCAATTGCCAACTATCGCAGATAAAGTCCTAGACTAGAGCAATCCCACCTAAGAGAATTGGCGAATCTGGGAATACGGAAGAGAGGGGACGGAGACAAAGGGATCTTTCGATTTGGTATGGCGGCTGCTTAATATCGAACTCGTTCGGGGTTGGGATCAGTTGGTTAGAGTATCACGGGTGATGACCTTCTTTCCAGAACTAATACTTGCTCTGTCTCTTTCCCCTTTCCATCAACAAGATTGGATGGGAGACTGGCGGCGGAGATGACGGTAATAGCTTCCATTCATCATGTCACACCGGCTGGTCTTCCCCAAGCACAGGAATGGGCATTCTTTGGGACCTGTCCGGTCTGGTCAGAGTCGGAGTCGCTTGGGTTATCTGATCCGCTGATGATGATCTAATCTCATCAAAGAACAGAAACGTGTTGGGATAGGTGTGGGGCTGATTGATTAGATATCTTGGCGTGCTTAGGAGGATGCGGGCAGCGAGATAAATCCTCGGGGAAGCTCAACATGGACTTGGAGTCAACAAATGTAAATGTTCGGGAGGCTGATAACCGAAAGAGATGAATACTCGAAAGGCTTGGTGCGTAGAAAGCTTTTAACCCAGGTTTTTAGAGTATCAATAACGGAGCCCATCGTCATATGTCATCAAAGGCCCGAGAACTCGCCGGAGAAGCAAGCTGTGCGCTTAAAACGTTCTGGGCACAGTGCGAGCTGGGCAGCATGATGTGAAGCCGAGTTCGGAGCCATTGTGGGCTTCCTGAATGCTCAAATGCCCCAATGCGTGCATGGCCGCAAACATGGGAGCTTCCCGCATGGATTCAGTGGCTATTTTGTTGAGATGAAGACTTATTCCAATGTGGTTGTTGGACTTTGTTCAAACATCCTGCCCCGCCATCCTGCAATGACCACAGGCCTGCGTAAAGGTTGTCAAAAGTGGGTTGGGATGACACTATGAGAAACTGGCCTGACGTGGCTTCAGCTTGAACCCCCAATATTTCCTCGCGCACGGGATAAATAGGGGAAAGGAGTGGAATAGGGGCCTTCATTGTCAACGCCAACACCGTCAGGCCCGCGGGGACGAGGAATATCCCAGAGACAAGAATCATGGGGTCGAAGCGATTGCTTGGAGGTCCCGTCGTGGATCATTGTTCTGGGCTCTCTGCATCTGCCGCGGAAACACTTTTCCCCACGCCCAGCAACAGTGATGCAATATATGCTGCCAGAATTCAAGAGACCACAGCGAGATCGGGAGGAAACGGCAACCTCAATCCGTCTTGCCATCCCAAGCGAGGAAGAATAAAAAAGCCGCGCACTGTGCTTCCCCGCTTGCTCCATCGCTTTCCCACCGCGCGTTTTCTGGCTGCGCAAGTTAGCCCAGCCTTGTCCCGCCCCAAGCCCATGCTTACCATCAATTGCTGCTGCCAATTAGTTAAAGATCACCAATTTCCCGATCTCGCCATTCTCTGGCTTTTGGACCTCCCTATTCTTCCGAAACCTCTCGCGATATCAGGGCGACCGATTACCTTCCCCAGGGCCGTGCTCACCGAGCTGCTAGGACCCCCCCTGAATATTGGAACCATCGAACGAAAAGGCACCCAGTTTGTGCTTTACCTCGGCCCAGCGTGTGTCGGTCGACATTCTGGCCATGCATTCACCCTACCTTTAACAGCCGCCGACCACCTGATTCACCTCTATTGTGCAGCGTCTCTTTGACGCCACTGTATTTGATTCTCGTCTCCCCTTCCTCCTCTCGATAATTCTGATTCGGCCAACATACCGCTTTTTTTTTGTGCCACCCAGGTCTTCTGGCAAAATGTCGCAAATCGATCTCCTCCTGGCCGAGCACGCGGCTGGCAGCATACCCGAAGAGCCTCAGCCTGCATCGGTCGCGCCGTCGCTTACATACTCAGATTCCTCTGATGAACAAGAGATTGAAGAGCCCCGCCACGCAGAGCCACGGCGCCGACGCGCCTCAACACGCCTGATTGCCCAAAGCCCCGCTGATGTGCAACGCATCACTGGTGAATCCACGACGCAATTGATCAAGCGTTGCTGTGGTGGTGGCTGTTGCCTTGATGTCAAGCTGAAGCAGACAACCGTTGACTACGAACCTGTCGCGTTCCCCAACAATGACGCATTTAAATCTTTATGCCTGAAGATCGACGCAATCCCTACGACGCTAAACAACGTTTCCGATTTGCCCGAACAGACGGCTTTCTTGCAGCCCCTACGCCAACCGTCCAACCTACCGGCCCTTTCTGCCCCTCCCCAGTCATCTGACTCGGGCATCAACAAGGCTGTGCCTACGGTCACAATCCAGGATGTCACAACAAGACTCGAGACGCTCGAGTTGGAGAATTTGGACACGAGGATCCAACCTCCTAGCTTTGTCCAACCCCATCCCCCGCACCATGTCTTCGCAGCCAAGATTCACAACACCCGCGAGCTGACCAGCCAGGGAGCTGAGAAGAGGACATTCCACTTCGACCTGGATGTCACCGATTACCCAGAAGGCGAGGATGTCGACTTCAAGGTCGGCGGTGCCATTGGCGTGTCAGCACCCAATGAGCAGGAAATGGTTGACGAGGTTTTCGACCTCCTCCTTATCCCTCGCTTTCTCCGTGACAAGCCAGTTCTTTTGCGGACGACCCAAGGGCGTTGGCCTACTGTGTGGGGTGATAACAAGGCCCGCGAACTTGTCACGACACGCCGGGCTTTGTTGACTTGGTGCTCAGACATACAGTCGTACCCGCCAACCAAGCAGCTGCTCCGTGTCTTCGCCGAGCACGCCACGGACGAAAACCAACGCAGGATCCTCCTATTTTTGTGTTCTGCCGAGGGTCAGGGAGTGTTCTGTGACTTCCGCACAGGTCCGCATGTCTCACTCGTTCAGCTGCTGCATGCGTTTCCCAGTTCTAAGCCGCCACTCGACCTTCTGTTCTCGGTTCTCCAGCCCCTTATGCCGCGCTTTTACTCACTCTCCAATGACCCCCACGAGTCTTTTGAGACACACGACGGCAAACAGCACCGCCTAATCGAGATAGCAGTCACCGTTCATGAGACGGCAGACTGGCGAATAGGCAGTCGTGCCGGAGTTGGGTCTGGATTCTTCCAACGACAAGCGCTCGGTCTGTTGAAGGCACGGGAAAATGGACAAGAGGCACCAGAGTTCTACATTCCCATGTTCAAGGGGCTCATGGCTAACCCTCTCGCTACGCAATTCATATCTGATGGTCCAATGCTACTTATTGGTGCTGGTGTCGGAATCGCGCCTTTCCGCGGCTTTGTCCAACGCCGGCTGAAGACAGCCAGCTGCGCAAACAAGGTTTGGGTACTCCAAGGCATTCGGGACTCGCTCGTCGATGAGATTTACAGTGGCGAGTGGGGGGTTCACGAAGATGAGGTCAAGAGGGTGGTACAGAGCCGCCGCGGAGAAGGTCGATACGTCCAAGAGGAAGTCAAGCACCAGGCGGAACTCGTCTGGTACATCATAAACTCGGTTGATGGACGTGTGTTCGTGTGCGGCAGCAGCAGGGGAATGGGTGAAGGTGTGGAGAATGCCCTCATTGAGGTGGCTATGCAGAAAGGCAACCTTAAGCGTGATGAGGCCAAAAATTTCTGGGATCTGAAGAAAGAGGCAGGCCAGTACATTGCCGAGACATGGTAATGATACTGGCGATGGCAGGGTGATTGGTATATGGTTTCTTTGGCTGTTATTAAACCCAGGTTTCCCACCATGGCACACCGCCAACATGGGAGACTGGATACGTAGAATGGGTGCATGGCGTAACTTGCGAGCATTGATGGCGTTGGGTCTGGGTTGGGGGGCGTTTGGGCTCGGTTTTCTTGAGTTGCAACACTGGGCTCGGGCCGGTCTAGATAAATGCCAGTAGACACGATACCTTGGTACTTTGTGGCTTTCATTGCTTTAGGCCTTTCGAAAGGTACTTATGGGGCCTAAAATTCCTAGTTTCTGTTGTTGGACGTTTCCATACATAGAAAATTGCTGGTGTTTTTGTTGTGCATAAGGCGGAATTGCTACATAATTTATTCACTGCTCAGCGTAGATATGGAGACTCAAGGTGAACCAAACAGCATGTAAGGAACGAGGTGAGCGAATGTCCATATTATTACACAGCAGTTTGACCAAGAAATTTGCTCCGTGAACCGGCCCACACTCTCGCCTGGAAAGGTTGAAGTTCCAATACAAGACAAGGCACTTCAGATACCACCGTTAGGCTTAGGGCTTCTAGGCCAGTAAACACAGTCAATCACGCAGCCAGTTTAATCAGTCAGACCCGATTGATCGGCACAGGTGCACCTGTATCGGGAGTCTTAAAGCGTTGGGATGGTCAACGCTGGTTTGGTGGAGAGGTGGACGTAAGGATATCTGAAGATTCTCCCTTTTTCAGGACTGGACCTTGGTATTTGGATGGAGGGGGTTGTTGGAGAGTTGGGTTAGTCTACGAAGAAACCCGTAACTGCAGTCTTAGTGGCTTGAGGAACTCGATGTGGATTGTTTGAAATAGACAAGCATAGTAGGCTCCGGACTCGGAATCCCGAAATTGAACTTCTAGAATGTGTATGTCGGACCTGCAAGACGAGCCCTTCGAGGCGCATCTGTATTTGCTTGCTGTATTGGCGTCAATCTCAAGCGGGAGATTGCGCCATCGACAATCTATCTGCTTTCAATATGCCGCTGGAGTGTCTCTGCATGGTCCTTAAACAACTCAGCCGCGCGCGGCGATTACCATCGTCGATGCCCCTTCCCCCCTGCCGAGCCGCGCGCTGAGTTTAGGGTAGTTAGGTTTCTGTGGGTCCCGTGGGTTTGTCATCACTGATTAAATAGCACCAACTGGATTGGCTGGCCCGTGTTCTGGACTTCGCTGACAAAGTCTTCAGCCAGCGAACCGATGGAATGTTGCGCCAACTCTACCCATCCCACCGAAGAAAATGATGCCATTTCTCAAGAAGAGTGGGGGCGTGAATCACGTAGAAGGTGAGAGAGGCGTGCGATCAACCGCGACCGCGGTCACCAACTCTCCGCGCGGTAAGGTAACCGCCCGTGGGCCGGAGACCGTGAGGTGGAACCTAACTGCTGTCGCATAGAATAGAGCAGAGGAGCTTATGGATACCATCTGCGAAAAGTTTATTCGGTGGGGAGTATATATAATGGGAGCCGATCCTCTCCATCAGCGTCGGTTCCCCTTTTCATCATCACCACCAGTTTTCTCTCTACAAGGGACACATGCAACGAATCGCCAAATCAGTAACTAGAGCTTTTTCTTCGACCGGCCGCTTTCCAGTCCTGAGACACCTTCACACACCAGCCAAACCTCTGCTTCTCCCCTCTAAAAACATCACTACCCGCAACTTCTCCTCCACCACCACCAACAACAACGACGACAACATCAACAATAACAAAATGGCCGCCACTGCTTTCCTCGACCTCGTCAAGGCCCGGAGGACCATTTACACGATCAACAAGGACCTCCCAATCTCCAAGGAGCGAGTCCAAGAAATCGTCACCGAAGCCCTGCAGCACGTGCCTAGCAGCTTCAACTCGCAGAGCAACCGCGTGGTGGTTCTCTTTGGCGACGATCACGACAAGTTTTGGGACATTACCTCCGACACTCTCAAGGCGATTGTACCCGCCGAGAACTGGGACACGACAGCGACGCGGATTTCCGGGTTTAAGGGCGGTGCCGGCTCTGTAGGTTTTGTTCTCTGTCCGTCTCCCATGTAGAAAGCAATGGCTAACACAGTGACAAAAAAAAAGATTCTGTTCTACGAAGACCAAACTGTTGTTGAGGGAATGCAATCCCGTTTCCCCCTCTACGCGGATCGCTTCCCTTTTTGGTCCTCGCAGAGCAGCGGCATGCTCCAGCACACACTGTGGATTGCGCTCGAGGCCGAGGGCTTGGGCGCCAACCTGCAGCACTACAACCCGCTTGTTGATGAGAAGGTGGCCGAGACGTGGAAGCTACCTGCCACGTGGAAGCTCAATGCTCAGCTTGTTTTTGGCGGGAAGACGGCGGAGGCCGGTGAGAAGACGTTTGGCCCAGTGGAGGAGAAGCTGAAGGTCTTTGGCGCTTAAGGGGGCAAGCAAAAAGAAATTGGGTTTGCACCATGACAGGGAGCAAAAGCAACCGCAGCATTTCAGCATGGTCGGAGTTTATGAGAGATGGGAACTGGGTGACTTTTATTCTTTTTTTCGCACCGATGCTTAGAGATCTCCTGGCCATAGATGGTTATCGAGAGACCGGCGAATCAAAAGGGGATAGCTACACTAGATAGTCGACTCCTCGAGTGTTTGCCTTGTGAATTATATGTGCAGGCGATCTTAATCTCGCAGTCTAAAATAGCGCTCGTGGCCACTCTCATGTTGAAATGGTTTAGATATGTGGCGGCCGTTCCGTTGCAGGGGAGGATGATACAAGGCAATCAGGAAGCACGCTTACACTTTAGACGCCGGTAACCAAGCCAGTAATGTTACAAACGGTTCACATTATAGTACAGCCCTATTCTTCCAGCACACGTCCCAGGGCCTGGCCCATCTTGAGCTTTTGCCCCTTTTCCACGTTCCACGTCCAACCCTTGCGTACCCGACCCGTGCCATCATGCTCGGCCATAGGAGCTTCGAATACGAGCACGACAGTGCTACCGAGCTGGAACCCACCCATCTCTTCGCCTCGCCGTAAAGCGTGTCCACCGAGCACGACGCTGGCTGACTGGTATGTAGCCTCGGCATAGCCCAGATAGGGCTCGCCCCTCTTTGCTGCCTCTTCAGCAGCCTTGTCCGCAGCTGTGTCGGTGGTCAGGCTGTTTGTCCGTAGCTCGCGATCAAAGTTGATCTTGATAGAACCAACGTTGGTGGCGCCAACGGGGACATAACTAAAGAAGCCCCACCGCCACCGTCCCAGAAGGACAACACGCTCGTTCAGAGTGAACAAACCGGGAAGAGTTCGCTGCAAATAAGGAGATACGCTGAAGAGCTCTCCAGCAAAATGCCGCCGACGCTCTACCACCCAGTTGGCGGGCGAGTGGAAGCGGTGGTAGTCTCCGGGAGCCAAGTAAATAACGGCGTAATACAGCGAATGGGGTTTACCGGGGGGGAGAATGCCATACCAAGCTTGCTCGCCGAGGGCAAGCTCGCGGCGGACTTCGGTTTCCGAGACTGGCGACGGTATGACGGATTCATCCTTTAGTTTGGAAGGTTTCCTCTTCTTGCTGCCACCAGACAGGAGGTCAGGAAGTGTATATGATATACCATTGACACGGGCAAACTCTTCATCCCTCTTGACCAATTCCTCGTCGCCTTCCAGTCCCCTCTCGGCATTCCCGTTGCCCGTTTCTTGGTCCTGGTTTAAAATGCTTGGAGTGGGCGAGTGCTGACCGAGCAAGGCATCGACGGTGTAGGTCATACCTTTCACTTGCTCGATAGACCCGCCAGATATTTGCCCAAACTGCAGGATTCTGCCATCCGAAGGGGAGAGCAGCGCATTGTGATCGGGGTCCAGAGGGCGAACATCTGGCTTGAGCGTCCGATAAAAGAAGGAGGCCAAGTTGGGGAAATTGTGGAGGTCTGTCTCCTCGATCTCGTCCAGGCTATCATAATATGAGCTTCGGGAACGAGCTGGCGAGATCTTGAGGCTTACTTGACACCAAATATGAACGAATACAGCCGAAAACCTGGAGGTCTAAGATAATAGGGGATATCCAATTCATTGAATCTACCCCAAAGCCGTGACATGGCTTTAAGAGGGAGCGTAGACATTATCTGCACCTGCCTGGAGAGCCGATCAGCCAAGTTCGGTGGTACAACATTTTAGGTGTGCATACCAGGGTCCATCAGGTCTGACACGCGGCCGCTTCTTGGGTTTCGGCTCAGATTCTCCCCCTTCATAGTCTTTATCCTGCTCGCGAGTATAAACCTTATAGAACTGAATAAGACCGAGCAGCCCAATCCCAAGGCCGATGGGGATGGGGTGCCATTCGAGTTTGGTCGCGGGTTTAGGGCGCTTGGGTGTTTGCTGGGAGAAGCAACGTCGACCGCCGGCACGATGTAATGTCAGTTGCGCCGCCCATTGGCATGTAAAATAAGTACGTCGACACGGCCGCGCCGAGGGTCTTCCGAACCTTGACTGCGCGAGCCCGGCACGCGCCCACGGGGGACGGAGAGTGGCCGACATGTTCGATGTTCGGCTCGGCTGCGACTTTTGGGCTTCGGCAATAGTGTCCTAGCTATTCACATGCGCAGCATTAGTCACCGTGGGGACTCCAGAGCGCGCAGTTCTTCGAGGTGGGAATGGTGAAATTGGGGCAGGCACAGCACGGATTTTGCAAGCTGCAATGTTGGGAAATTCAATGGTTCAGTGGATCGGCAGCAGTGACGCAGCAGCCAAGCCCTACGATTTCCCACCGGTAGTCCCACTGTCGCCGAGAGTTTGGTGCGTGGGGCGCGCGGAGAAGTTACGGGGACTTTGTCTTTCGTCACCGCGCACCGTGAAGACTGGACGCCTTCGACTCGGATTCTTACCATTACTCAGAAAGGTGGTCAGTAGGACCATCCAGGTGATCTCCTTGGTGTTACTTACGATATTTGCAATCTACACCGACCAAAGAGGCCCCTGGAAAGTGTACTCGGCCCTTTGTCAAGTGTTGCAAGACATAGGGGTGACCAGCCGTCTTGTACTGTGTACCTGCAGGATGCACCTCCTTATAACTTCGTTCCGCTGCTGAAGCCAGCGTGGAATTTTGGAGCTGACCCAAACCACCTTCAACTCACCTGTTGAAGCCGACGCGCTGACGGAGGTGCGTCTCACCGACCTTACCGATTCCGTGCCACCCACTTCAAACCATTTATACTTCGTTAAACGATCCATCGTTGTGTCGATCAATCCCTTCTCACGAGCCAGGCCAGTCCGACGAGGCTACCTCTTCACTCCCCTGGTCGGGCCCTGCATAGGCTAGCTGACCACTTAACTTGTTGACACTGTAGACACCATCGCCATCAATCCCGCCGACGCAGAAAGTCAATTTGGGTACCCTCCTGCTTCTAATCTCGACAGCTACGGGCGCGAACCCGCTACAATGACTGAGGCGGAAACAGGGGCTCTATTGCCCGACACTGCTTTCCCCGCGCTGGGAGCCCCCACTATTCAGATCGTCTCTCCGAACGTTGGCATCGGCCCTCTGCTCTTCAGCGATCTCACTCTTGACACTACGGTCGGCCAGTTGAAGGCGAAGATATGCGATGCGCTCCCAACACATCCCGCCGGTAGCCAACAGCGGTTGATACACAGGGGAAGGCTCCTGGGACGCGATAGCGACACTCTGCGGGATATCTTTCCAGAAGATGTTGTGAGTAAACGTGCCCCCTCGAGCGTCGGTGTGCTCAAGTACCCAGGGGCTAACATATACATCCGCAGCTCCGAACCAGTGACCAGCAGACCCTCCATCTTGTCCTCAGGGATCCCTCAGACCGCCCGCAGTCCCCCCGGTCATCACAGACAGCAGCATCTCAAGCCGCAAGCCAGGCACCCGGGAACGGTCAGGGGCCTCCCCTTAACCACCAAGCTGTTCACCAACACGCTGCCGGTGGTCATGTGGCGTCTAGGGGCTTGCCGGGCATTGCCGCTCTTACCCAATTGACAGCGGAACAACACAACGAATACATGTTGGATCAACACCAGCGGTCACAAAATGTGTCGAGCAGCCTGCGCCGCGACATGCTTGACCGCCAGGCTCTCAACATGATGGACCCTTTAAGGCCGCCTGCAGCTCAGAACACGACCCACACAGTCTTTCGTGAGGACGTGGATCCTAATGGACAGGTTTGGAGAATGACTGTGAACGGCCCGGGAAGTGGTAGCAACAATCTTGTTCTTCAGTCAACTTCGCCACGTCTGGGTAGCCGGCTTACACGCGCCGAGGCACGTAGGATCGTAAATAGTCTGAACCGCGATACCAACCAAGCGGCTCGGGCCTCGCAGTCAGGTACCGCAAATCTGGCTGGCCATCCGGGCTCGGCTCAACCTGTTCCACCTGGGGCGGCAAACCCGCCTCCCGAAGCTACCGACCATGCCGGCAGCACAACAAGCCCCGATAATACCAGCCGCACATCAACCTCGGACAATTGGAACACTACGGCAACCATTCAAGCAGATGCTTCGATGGAACTATCAGCCCGCACTGAAAACCCCGTTGACGCCACACAAACCCATACGGATGTACCCGTCTCCAATACAACATCAAATGCTGCGCAGGTAACAATGGCCACGGAGGTTTACATACTTTCGGGGCGTAACGGCCCCCAGGCTCTGCTCCTCAACGGTGCCTCTGAGATGTATGTTACCCCGCCAGCAGCTCGCCAGCCGCCCACAACACAGCAGTTTTACTACCTCCAATCTCATCCAAACTACCAAACGCAGCAGCAGGCCTATCTCAGCCAAGTAAATCAGCAACAGCAAGTATACCTCAGCCAACTACACCAACAGCAGGCGGCGCAGCAGCAAGCCTACCTTAACCAACTACATCACCATCACTTGGCCGCCCAACAGGCAGCGCAGCAGCAGCACGCCCTCCTGAGCCAAGCCTATCTGAACCAGGCTCGATTCAATCAAGCTTACCATCACCAGTTTGAACCCACCCAGCCTTCCTATGCCCACCTCCTTCACGCCAATCACCCTCCACGCCCCCAAATCACGCCAGGCCATCCAAGCTGGGCAACGCAGCCGCCAGTCGGCCAGCCTCAGGCGCAGCAGGGTGGACATGTGAATTTTCAGCGGCCCGAGCAGCTGCAGGCTCAGCAGGGAGGGCATATGCAATTTATCCGCGGCGGCCACGATGCGCAGATGCGATATCCTCAAACCCAGCAAGACCAGCCAGCACAAGTTGCACAACCAGCACAGCCCGCTCAAGCAGCCCAGCAACCCCAACAACCGCCCCAGCAACCCGAAGCTGAGCTGCCACCGCGTGTCCACGGTGCACGGCGGCAAGTGCCTGTACGTCCTTTCCAGGGGCACCCTAACAATCCCGGAGCCGTAGCTCTAGTAGCTGCGGCGTGGCCCCACATATGGCTGATCATCAGGTTGATAGTCTTTGTCTGGTGGTTCACCTCCAACGACCCCAGCTGGTCCCGATGGGCAACCATGGTAGCCATTGCCATCGCTGTTTTTGTGCTGAACACGGGCATTCTAAACGGTCTTGCCAATCAAGCATGGGATCCCCTCCGGCAACATCTAGAGGGTCTTATTCCTCTTGCAGACCCGAACCGTCCGTTGCGTGTCGGCCGGCCGGCCCCGTTGGCGCGTCCAGCTGCAGCCAACGCCAATACGCGTCATGATGATGTGACGGCGGTAGCTTCCCGGGGACCGACAGAGCCTGATCCAGCCCAAACTGCCGCAAGACTATTGGCGGAGAGGAGGAATGCAAACTGGCTAGTGGATCAGCTACGTCGCTTGGAGAGAGCTAGTATACTGTTTTTGGCGAGCATCGCACCAGGTGTCGCGGAGCGTCATATTGCGCACCTTGAGGAGCAGGAACGACTTGAGCGGCAGCGGAGGGAGGCAGAAGCGGCTTCTAATGAGCAGGAAAACGGAGGCGAAGAAGAGGCTCAGCAACAGGGAGAAGAGCGTGGGGATCCGGTTAACGAGCCTATTCCGGAGGAGGTCCCCTTGATTCAAGTTTAACTGACTTTGGATCTTATCTATTTCTTATAGCGGGCATTGTCTTGTATTTTAAGGACAGAAACAGTGTGTATCAGCTGTTGATGGCTCATGGTGGAATGGTTGGCAATTGCTGTGTTGTGGGTGGTGACAGCGCAGGAGGATCGCGAAGCGTGAAACCGAGAGCGGTGAATCAGGGTGGATCTAGGCAACAACAGCTCTTATTAATGGATTTCTCGCTTTGGGGACGAGCAATACTTGGTTTGCCGCTCAAATCTGAGTACGTAGCAATGAGCATTCAACGCTGACTGGCCTCGACTCGCCGTGTTATCAATGCTTCAGATCCCTGACTTCAACCCCACCTTGCGATCCTCGGTAAACTCCTCCAATCCTGGGGCTGGGGATCTGGGGAACCGACGCCATGGCTCCTGACTCGGGACCAGGCAGCTTACATCATGGCAAGCTAGAATACATAGCCGTGACCTAGAGCGAAATCTAAGATTCCGTGTTTGTTTATTCTTCTATTCCCAACTTTCTCACCGAGCCAATCAGCAAGTGAAGTCACCATGTCGGACGCCCAGCTGCACGATTTTCCCTCGCTGTTCTCGCTCAAGGGCAAAGTCGCCGTCGTGACCGGCGGGTCCCGCGGTCTCGGTCTTAGCGCCGCCTCCTCGTAAGCTTTCTCTCTTCTCTTCTCCTTGTTTTCTGGTGGGAATAGATTGAACGGAAGGGAACAGAATCAGCCAAACTGACCCGTTACCTCCCAAACCAGCCTTCTCCAAGCCGGCGCCTCTAAGGTCTTCATCTCTTCGCGCAAAGCCGACGCCTGCATCGCCGCCTGCAAGATCCTCAATGCCCTCCCCAACCGTGCCCTTGATGCCATTGCCATCCCCATCCCCGCGGACAGTGCTACCCTCGCCGGCGTGAAGCACCTTGTCGCCGAGGTGAAGAAGCATACTGGCCATATAGACATTTTGCTCGCCAATGCTGGCGCAACCTGGGGCGCCCCCTTTGATCGACATCCGGACGAGGCGTTTGCCAAGGTCATGGACCTGAATGTGCGGGGCGTGTTCAATCTGATTAGGGAGAGTGTGGGCCTGTTGACTGTGCGAGCGACGCTGGCGGATCCGAGCCGGGTGATTATCACGTCGAGCGTGGCGGGAATTGGTATTGGTACAATGGGTGAGAATGGCACGTATGGGTATAGCGCGAGCAAGGCGGCAGTACTGCATTTGGGGAAGAATTTGGCGGTGGAGCTGGGCCCAAGGCATATTACCGTCAATAGCATTTGTCCGGGCTTCTTCCCGAGCAAGATGAGCAATGGACTGTTGGAGAAGGCGGGTGGCGTGGAAGCGATTGCGCGGACGAACCCGATGCAGAGACTGGGTGTGCCCGAGGATATTGCGGGCGTGATTGTGTACCTGGCGAGTAGGGCTGGCTCGCATGTAAACGGGGCGGCAATCCCGATTGACGGTGGTGCGCTATTGGCGTCCGGGGCGCTGATGAGCCCTGGGCAAGCCAGGCTGTGAGATTTATATTGGGGAGTAGCATTTAGACGGAAGCATCTGCTCACGCGTTGCATGATATGGCTGACATTGCAGACTACCGAGGTAGCTTTGGAATTGAGCACAGGTTTGACCCTCCTGCTCTCTGAGTCGGTTGAGCTCAAACAGGTTTCTGCGCGACCCATACACTGGCTTTGTACATTGTCTGGAGCATTGACTGCGCGTCCTGAATATAGGGTGCTTCCAACCCCGTTTCCCGCGTCAGGACCTTGAAACCCAGCTTGCCAACCAGTGCCATGACTTCATCATCCGTCAACTCGAAACTGCCAGGATCTGCGATGCCTGTAGTGTCGCCGTCACCATCTCCATCACCCTCATATCCGTGGCTGCCTGGTGCGTGGTTCTCAAAGTGCCAGAGCAGTGGCCCGACGTTGACCAACAATCCTCCGGGCTTTAGACAGTGATAAATCGTCTCGAGGTAACGTATTAGGTTCGGGGCTGTGTCGAGGAAGAAAACACTTGCCACAGCGTCGTACATGTCGGCGTGGTCGCTGTCACCGTACAAGCAGAGGAAATCGGCAGCGACCATGGTCATTTGGCCAATAGGCCCACGTTGCTCCGCTTTGGCTAGCTCTGTTGCACAGTGTATGTCAGGCACCGCGTAGCCTCGCAGGTGGTTGACTCTTGATTTGTGGTTTGAAAAAGTGTGAATCCATGGAAATATCGTGTGCTGGCCGGCGCTCTCAACGCAGTTAAGTATATAGGAGGAGGCTAACAGCTGGTGGTATGATATCTCGTTGCCCTCGGCGTTATAGCCGTTCAGACAGAGGTCGAAGACAAGGCGGCCGAGCCCAGCTCCCGGGACGAGGATGCTGAGTGGCTCCCTGCTCAGGCCTCGCTCTTCCTTCAGCAACTCGAGGGCTTGCATCACTGGCCCATAGCAAGCTTCTCGCTCGACGCTGCCTTCAGCCGTCCAGTCGCGGTAAAACTGACGAATTGTACTGCGAGCCTTGTCGATATCTGGATGTTTGGCACAGCCAGACCACTGTGGTGGCATCTTGGGCTCCTGGCTTTCGGTCATCTGGTCGATACGGAGAAACGAGGGCAAGCCTGTCCTGACAATGGCCCTAGCAAGATCGGCATTGTATTCGATGGCTTCATCGACCTTGTCTAGTGTTTCGAGGTAGTTGAAGGGAGGTGCGGCAAGCATCTTCCATTGGCTCTGTGGGAGGGCATAGAATGACTGCCTTCGCAAGTGCGTGCAGTTAAAGTGTGCCACCCTGGCATATTGGCTATTTGGGCGTTAGAAGCTGCTGAGGGACCTAGAAAGACCAAGATTGCAAAATGAAGATTCCAGCGCCGGTCCGAATCTTGCCGAGCCAGCAACGGAACTCGGCAGAATAGCCTCACGGAGCCGCACCAGGACCGAAGCGACCAGGGCGACCCTGGGAATGCACACGGACTCCAAATCCCAGGAGTACATGGGCGAGTGGGGTGGGACAGATCTGCGATCACTTACAGGAAGGAATCGAGAGCACAAAAGATGACCTTCATCTCCTCTGGGTCCTCGATCGACTTCTCAACACCACTCCACGTGTCGTCGTCTGCTATCTGTTGGGCCATGACAATAACGACTGGAGAATCACCTGTTTAGAAAAGAGATGCCACTAGCTGTCGCATTACCCGTTCGGTCGACGTTCTCTCTGTTGCAAGGCGTGGACCGGGGTATTTCGTTCCTGAACCCAGGATTTGGCGGGGATCAAGCAGTTGGCGGGAACTAACTTGGCCAGCCTCCGCTCTCCACTGTGGTCCGTCACCAAACCGCGGTGTGCAATGAGGTACGGCACAGAGCAGCTGGGACAAATGCCGACCAGTGCATGGTTGTGTCATGTCGAAACTGGCGGCATCAGTGCTTTTCTACATGGGCTGCCCAACCCTTAATCTTTGAGCATCCCACAGGGCCTGGGATGGCGCCAGCTTCCTTGACGGACAAGATACCAGCGTTTAAGGTAGGTTCGTGACTTCCGTCTGCACTGGAAACCAATGGGCATCACAGCCCTATACCTATGTCCCTAACTAAAGTGGGCCCCGCAAGGACAAACACCGAGAGAGCTCTCAGCGAAGTCCAGCAACACTTGACTCCACACACCGCAAGCACTCAAAATGACTGAGTCGATTCAGCTCTCGGCACCCCTGCCACGGTCCCTAGATACTCGGGTATACATCCATCTGACAGTTCGAGAGAAATCTGTTGTCCTCTTTTTGACAACGGCGTCAGCAGAGGAAGCAGGCGCGCCAACTCCACTGGGTTCATTTGTCTACGCTCTTCCCGATGTGCGTCCACATTCTTACCGCTGCCCGTTCGTCATCAGGAAATGCTAAAGTTACCCTCGCAGCGGTACAACCCGGCGCAGCCATTATCGACGCCGCTCTGCACAGTCGAGCCGACGCTGGAATTCACGGCTCGAATGGCAAAGCTCGTGGCCAAGAAAACACATCTCCCCACTTATGTCGGCAACTCGATCAGTTTTGCTAGCACTGGGCTTGGCGGAACTATCGAAGAGGAGATGGAAGCCTTCAAACAAGTCGCAGGCCTTGTTCTCTCAAGGCTCCAGCACATGACCGAACCCCCTCAGACCCTCCCGGATGGGACTGGGCCCTGAATGAGAAAACTGAATCTTTCTGTAACCTGCCAGTCTTTGGGCGTCATCGGTGCAACTATCCGATTCCTTGCATCATCTGCCATCCTTGTGTCCAAGATGCTGATATGTCAAGTACTACACGATGTAAGAGTCTGAACGTTGTGCGTTTTGCCAAGTGTTGGCGATACAAGACGAAGAGACAACAGTCGGTTCGCTCGGCTTATTATTCCTGTCTAGTGGCTAATTGAGCGACATTACCACCCATCATCTGCTTTTCACCGTGGTTTTATGGTTTTTAAGTCTGGTTCCTAGGTCTATGTATTCTAGAGACTGGCAGACTTGACCCAAAGCTTGAGAACTGTTAGTGCAGCATCACCAGATCACCGACTTCCAGGAGAAATACTGGTCTAGGACAAGGTCTAGACGCCGAGGCATAGGGACACAGGCACTCGATCGTTTGACCCCAATAGGAAGGCAGAACTCGAGAACATGTGGGAGTTTTCTTCAGTTTCATGAGCTCTCCCGCACCAGCAATTCAGTAAGGACTATCGATGTTTGTCTGAGGCGCACAGCAGAGATACTGCTCCCAAAAGTCCCCGGCGCCAACAGCTTTCCAGCCTCATTTGTGCTTGTGGACGGCGGAACGTGTTAGGTACTCCAGGTCTAAGGCGACTCTAATTTGGGTCTGAGAGAGGAGTGACGACAAGCAGTGTGAAGTAAAAGTTGCGCTAGCGCCTGAGGCACCCCAAGCCGTTGAGGACCACGTTGAATGACCACCTTCCAAGGTTGCAGGGGCTGGCTAGGTCGGCAGGCTTCCCTCCCACCTTTCCCCTCTTCTCCCTCTCTCCCGTCTCTCTCCCTCGTTAAAGCCCCACCCCACCGCCCAAGGCGCCCAGTTCTGCTGATTGTCGCAAATTCGACGGCTTTTGAAACGGGATCAGGCCCATAGCTCTCGCACATGCCCCCCCCCAAAAAAAGGTAAGTTCTCCTCAATCCTGCCGCCTTTTGCAAGCAGACGGGCTTTGGACGAGGTGCTTTGTTCCGCCCCGATGTTCGCTTGTATTTCATTTCCCTCTTCTGTGTGTGACCAAGACTGCCCAAGGCCCCAGCATCGAGCAGAGACTGATCAGCTCCACCCCACCTTTCGCAGATGCCACCAACATCGACCATCGTTTAAGCTGGCCCGCGCCCACAAGCACCCTTCAAATCCAGGGCGAAATTCCACCACCGTGCCAATCGCCATCGAAGGATATCCTCTGCCAACTGCAGCAGTTCTCAAACGCAGCACCGGCGTTGCGTCGCCACCCTCGAGAGACGCCCGGTCCCTACTAGGTTCTGAACCCCGCGTTCCTCGCCAACCTCTTCCATCATGGACTGGCAACCCAACACCGAGTCCCTGAAGACCCTGGCGGCATGTCTCAAAGACTCGCTCAGCGGCTTCAACAAGGCCGCGCAGAAGCAGGCCGAGATCGTGAGTCCCAATGAACCCGGCTACGCCGCACACATTCGCAAGCGCAACAAAGAGACTGACAGTGTTCTGGTTCGCAAGATGCTCACCCAAGCTAAATCCAGCCCGGATATCAACAACTATCTGGCCTACATCTTTGCGAGTGCTGCCACGCCCCCGGGCATCGAGCTATCCGCCGATGATTGGCACCTCGTCCGGTCGGCGGCAGCCGTCATGCTCAAGAACAATGTCAAGAACCAACAAAAGCAGATCCCAGAATCCAGCTTTGCAATGATCAAGTGGGCTGTTCCTCTAGGGATCCAGGACAAGAACCCGATGATTCGGAACTATGCCGGTAACATAGCGACTGAGGCCATCCGCCGCGGGGGTGTGTGGGGGTGGCCGGAGCTGCTCCCGGAACTCTTGAGACTTCTTGGGAACGAGTCAGGCCAGGTCCCGCCCGAAGCTCAGGAGGGTGCCATGTCTGCCATGGCCAAGATTTGCGAAGACAACAGTAAGGCTCTAGAGAGGGAGCAGAGAGGCGAGAGGCCCATCAACTTTCTGCTCCCCAAGTTCATCGAGGCCACCAAGAGCCCGCTTCCCAAAGTGCGCGAGCAAGCTCTCTTGGCTATCAATGTTTTTACGCCACGGAAATCACAAGCTATGCTTAATTCGATTGACAACCTGCTCCAGCACCTCTTCCACTTGGCCGAGGATTCAATTACCGGGGTGCGTCGCCAAGTTTGCCGAGCTTTCGTCCGCCTTGTCGAAACACGGCCGGACAAGCTCCTTCCTTACATCGGGGGCTTGGTCGACTACATTATCACACAGCAAAAGAGCGATGACGAAGAACTCGCCTGCGAGGCTGCTGAGTTCTGGCTCTCTGTCGGCGAGCACGAGAACCTCTGGCATGCCCTCGATCCTTACGTGCAGAAAATTGTACCTGTATTGCTGGAATGCATGGTATACAGCCCAGAGGATATCGCCATGCTCGGAGGCGCCTCAGATGACGAGGATGAGGAGGACAGAGAGGAAGACATCAAACCTCAGTTCGCTAAAAAGAACTTGACCCGCACCGTCAACGGTGGCGAACGTTCGGAGGACGCAAGTGGAAACGGCAATGCCTTCGAGAAGCTCGCCAACATGGACGACGACCTGGAGGAAGGTGAATTGGCCGACGAGGATGGCGACGAGAATCCGGACGACAGATGGACACTCCGGAAGTGCTCGGCCGCCGCCCTCGACGTGTTTGCCACTGATTTTGGTGGAACTGTCTTCACTTCCATATTACCCTACCTGCAAACTAACCTCAGGCATGTTGACTGGCCATATCGCGAGGCTGCCGTTCTCGCTCTCGGCGCCGTAGCGGAGGGATGCCTGGATGTCGTCACTCCCCATCTTCCCGAACTTGTCCCGTATCTCATAAGCCTACTCGATGACCCCGAACCAGTAGTCCGACAGATTACGTGCTGGACTTTAGGCCGATACTCATCATGGGCTGCCAGCTTGCAGGATCAGACACAGAGGAACACTTACTTCTTGCCATTGATGGAAGGGATTTTGAAAAAGATGCTCGACAAGAACAAAAAAGTTCAAGAGGCGGGAGCGTCTGCCATGGCGAACCTGGAAGAGAAGGCTGGCAAGCAGTTGGAACCGTTTTGTGGCCCCATTATTGCGCAGTACGTCCAGTGCTTTAGCAAGTACAAGGACCGAAACAGGTGGATCCTCTACGATTGTGTCCAGACGCTCGCCGAGCATATCGGCCCTGTGCTGGCTCGGCCCGATCTTTGCAACCAGTTAATGCCCGCTCTGATCGATCGGTGGCAGAAGGTGCCGGATCAGTCCCGAGAACTCTTCCCACTACTAGAGTGCCTCTCTTACGTGGCTATGGCACTCGGCGACACCTTTTCTCCCTACGCGGAGCCTATCTTCAACCGCTGTGTCAACATCATTCACCAAAATTTAGAGCAGTCGATGGCAGCCAACAGTAACCCCAACTTTGACCAGCCTGACAAAGACTTTTTGGTGACGAGCTTGGATCTGTTGAGCGCGATCACACAGGCCCTCGAGAACGATAAGGCAGCCAAGTTAGTCAACAGCCAGGGACCGAGCTTCTTCGAGCTGTTGAGTTTCTGCTTGGAGGATCCCTCGGACGAGGTCCAGCAGTCAGCATACGCCCTCCTCGGTGATTGCGCCAAGTATATCTTTGGCGAGCTGAGGGCGTACCTCCAGACGATAATCCCTATACTGCTCAAGCGTCTGGATCTCGACAACATTCTCGACGAGGAGATTGACAGCGGCTTCAGCGTGGTAAACAATGCATGCTGGAGCGCTGGAGAAATTGCTCTCCAATGGAAAAAGGAACTCGCGCCGTTTGTCCCGGAGCTGTTCCAACGATGTGTCGAGATTCTCAACAACCCTCGTGTCCCTAAGGGGGTCAGCGAGAACGCTGCCATTGCCCTGGGAAGACTGGGGCTGGATAACTATGACATTCTCGCTCCTCACTTACCAACGTTTGCCGAGGAGTTTTTGAACTCAATGGACGAAGTGGACCCTTCGGAAGAGAAGGCGACGGCTTTCAAGGGCTTTAGCCAAACAGTGGCTCAAAACCCACAAGCGATCGAGAGCGTTCTCCTTCACTACTTTGTGGCAATTGCCAGATATCGAGATTTGAAATTGCGCACTCCTGTGAAGTCGGAGCTGCACGATGTTTTCCAGAATGTGAGTCAAGACTTCAGACTAGTAGCTGTGGCTTGACATTTACTGACAAATCATCCGGCAAGGTCCTCAACATCTATCGACAGCTGATTCCACAGTTTAGTGACTTCCTCGCCCAACTGACACCTCAGGATCAGCAAGCGCTTCAGGAAAGCTACTCGATATAACGATATTGCGATAATTTTGAATGGGCGATATCGTGGCAGTCTTACCGCAGTTACCCCTGGAGACTGGAAAAATTTGCAGATGTTTTAGTGATAGCTCCAGTTCCGAAACCATGTTACTCCCCAGCAGCGCACTTCCTAGATCACTTTTTGTGTATTGGCAGAATGCAAGGCTGGCGTTGTTCCAGCTACGGTTTGGGGGGTGACAGTTCGCATAGCTGCCCAAGCCATGGTGGAAGCGAATTGGGAAGTGGAACAGGGAAAAAAGAGGAGGAGAAATAGATCTTGCCTCCTGGTAGGTGATCATCTTAGCAGATCTGGGAAGAATGGAACGTCTCCTTTGAGGCAGTGAGGCCCCGGCGAAACAGGGATAGATACATGGCGCTGGGGAATTTCCAGGATTCGTGTTTTTTTCCCCGCGGGTTTTCGGGCTGTGCTGTGAGAGAAGACGGATAACGGGGGATGAAATCATAGGTGGCGACGAGCGATGGTTACCTACCTTAGCTACGAAGCAAGTAAGGGGAATGGAATTGGTCACGTCCGGTTAAGGGTTCATTTTAACTATGATTCCGTCGTTGAGTAGATAGTGTTATCTAGGCTGGTCTAGCCAGCCTTGTCTAGCACAATTTGGTATTGCTTTGGCGTGGTTAATGTTTTGTCAGGTTGTAACCCAGTGAGACGGTAAGAAGATGTGGCTGGTAGCGGACAGTGGATGAATGTCTAATGTTGGGATGCAGGAGACAGACAAGGGAGCGAGTGCAGCAACCTGAGTGGAAGAGTAGCGTAGGCTAACATGGCGGATAGACACTGAGGGATACTCGTTGGAAGCGACTTGACTCGCCTGTGGTCTCTACCCGTTTGTGTCAACGGGGCGATTATCCTCAACTTTCTTGCTTGTGCATGCGCTCCAACAAGTCCGCATGGCTGGTCACTGGCGAGCAGAAGTTCTATGGAAAATTCTGACGGCCACGGTGGCGAAGGCGGCAAGGACAGCAAGGCGTTAGTTAGGTCGACAAGTGAGGACGCTATCCATAAAATTGAATTTGATGGGACGGTATGGCACGGCGCTGTGCTGTATTCAAGCGATTAGAGCAGAGGCAGAACAAGGCAAATTGCTGAAACCGCACAATATGATTAGACCGGGCACTGACTGGGTGGTTGGTTCGAGAGGGTATTCACCCTGTTTGTTTAAGCTGCTTCATGGCATGACGCGTCCGCAAGTTGTCTATGGTACGAGGTATATATACACTTACTTACCTTAGGTATTTTAGTTAACTGTATTCATCCTCCGAGTTTCATGCAATGTCATAGAAGGGTGTTGTTGATATGTGTGCCAACCCATCGTTGTCTGTTGAGGGGTGGTCGAAATTTGTGCTTCCTGTGTGCCTTCCCCATTACCCAATCTGGAAGCTGAGACCGTAAGGCATGTTTGTATACACGTACGCATCTGATACGTGCGGCATATTCATCTGCGGTGTTTGCTATGTCATATCCACTAATTGATGAAAGATGGTGGTATGTGGGCTGCACATGGTGTGCCTACCTACCTAGTTGGGTCAAATCAGGGGGTACGTCAGTAGGCCTCACTCTCTTCTCTCGCATCTGGTCACGCGCATTCTCTTGGGAACGTGCTATGTCCAAACAGATCGTACCTGCTTCCATCCCCCCCTTGACGAGTGTGCTCAGCCTCGTTTGGGAATTTCCTTCCCCTAGGCCTTGTTGGCCGGCAGGTTGGGGATTCAATCCAGGTTGGGATTTGCATCAACAGGAGGTTGGCTCCAACTGGTTAGCTGATTAGTTGGCTCTGGAGGGAAGGGAGGGTCAGTTGGTGAGTGCTGCCTTTTCTCTGGTTTGATGTGTGTTTCTATTGTTTTCAACGCCGAAGCACAGTTATACACATAAAAAGATCAAATCAGGAGCGGAAAAAAAAGGAAACCTCACTACCTAGGAGGAAACACCCTCTGTCCTCCACCCTCCTCTCCCCGCCACGTGTCGCCGCGGTCTCGTCCTGCATCCACAAGTTATATCAAGACATTACCACCAGCCCAATCCTGTCACCATGAGACGAACCCCGAACTTGTGCGCACCCCTCCTACAAGCCACACACAGTCTGCCAAACAATGCGGTAAGGATTCGCCATTATCGGTTATCTCGATACCCTGCCGCACTGATCGGAAATGAGATCAGATGTCAACCATCCCAACTTGACGGAGTCCAGGTGGAGGAGGGCGCAGTAGGCATCTGTCATTGCCGAGGTACTTGCGTCCGCATCGAAATAGTTAAAGCCGTTTGTCTGTCAATCCCCCGCGAAGCTTGTGAAAGTGAAAAGTTAAAACCCCCCTATCTTGATCTGCAAGGTACTGATACCCGCCTGTCAAGCCACTGGAAGGGGGTCAATAAAGTCTGGTGGCACGCCAACCACCAGCACGACCACCATATTCACTCTCCAGCCCTAAGCCCTATCAAAATACCAAGTCAATGTGGGCTTTAAGCCACATCGAAACCCCGAAGCGAAGCCGCCGCCTTGCCTTTAGAATATACCGAGTAAGGCGGGCCCCACCCACCCCACTGCCCATCCATCAAATGATGCACGCTCTGAAAAAAAAAAAACCCCAACTAGGTCTACTTCTTACGGCAAATCCGATAATCAAGGCCCTATTAAGCCTGCAGGGCTAGTTGGAAAGATGGTAGCCTGGATTACTAGATTTCTTTTTCGCCTAGCAAGTGCTATGCCCGTCGCCCAATGGCCGCTTGACGGGTAATACCGCCAACCCCTCGACCAATGTAATAACGAAAAACCACGGCTCAGATATCATGAAATAAAAGCTCAGCTTACCTCGCTCCTTCACTTCGTAGCAAACTCAGTTCCCGGAGCATCATCGAAGCTTCGCTTCGATAAATAGAATAAACTTCCGGCCTGGGCCCTCATCCCACTGCAACGGCTTCCCAAAAAATATCAACTCCCCCGCTCCCCTTCCACGAACTGGCAGCGGCAGCAAGGCCTCCAAACCCATTAACTCAGTTCGCCTTGACCTGTGTGTGTGTGCTGTCCGCCTAGTTATTTCTAGACCCATTAAACGAGAGGCGCAAACGGGGGGCAGAACAGCGCACAGCACTTTACTACAACCAGCAGAAGCAACAGAGAACTTTTGCTCGAGGAGTGTGCCTCTTTCGTGAAACAGCGTGGCTATGACAACCGAGGGGTAATTATCTGCGAATTTGTCTCGCAGGATTCAATGGCTGACCTGGACAGATAGGCGCGGGTATGGAATACTCACCGGTGAGTCAGTATGTGTTTGTGTGCGAGTAGATAATCTTGTGGGATGAGCAGCCCGTCGATTGTAGAGAGGTACAGCGCAGACTGGGCAAGGAGTTTGTGTTACCACACTGTCCTCTGACCAGATTGTGGTGCGCAAGCATAACTAACAGAAGCGCTCAATGATACCGATAGGGCAGACAAGCGAGCAGCGTTGCGTCGGCTTTGGCTTTTTTCCCCAGTGACGTGACTGGTTTGGAAGGGGAAAGGAAGGAATCTAGTGTGAGTGAGGCTGACATGGACTGAAGGGAAGGAAGGCCGCTAACAGGCTCGCAGCGCAGGCGTGCCAATGGGACGCAAAAGAAGCAAAAGAGAAAAACGGTTAATTAGCTGGTCGTGCTCAGCCAGCCTCATCGCATGAAAACCAACGCCATGTGTAACTCAGGCCCTGAAGCGATGAGCTGTTGGTATCTCACCGCTTATCTCACTCACCCCTCTTTTTCCTCTAAAACTGTGCGGATGGTAAGGTTGCAAATAGGACCGAGAAGGGGCGACTAAAATCTGTGGGGACGTAGTTATTAGTGCGAGAAGCAGCAGCGTGCTGCTTGTCTGCGGGGTCCCTCTTATAGGCCCCTAACTGCCTTTTCGGGAATTGTGACCGACTAGACGCGAGTTGTGCATGTCGTTATCCCGCCTGAATGGGGTGTTGTTCGGTGGCTGTGCTGAGTTGGCAGGAAGGCAGGACCCCTCATCCCCCTGATGATTTCATCTCGTCCCATTCTGCAGGGTGCAAAGAAGCCCTTCCTAGCCACCCACATCTCCGCCCCCAAAAAACGCCTCCCGCACTGCGCTCCGGGTCCCGGCCCCTGGCAGGCAAGCTGGGCTATAGCATATGAAAAAATTGCTGATAGTCAAGATATTCGTCATGGAACACTCACAGCTAGTCGGTTGGCGACCAATCAGTTGCACCGGAACCCTGAGCCTGACGTTGCACGCCGTCCGATCGGTCCGCTGTGGGATTTCAGGGCGGCCATGGCGGGTGTTACCGTTGCAGAGATCAGCCAGCGAGAAACATCTCCAGCCGCGGAGTCCCTGCGTAGGGCCACGGAAACCTTCTAGAAATGGCGATGGCATCACCGTGTCATGGATGCCCCCCGCTTCGGCACCTAGTCTACGTGGGGAGACCTGTGTGCGGTTGGTGGAAGTTGCCCACCATCGCAATCCAAGTCCGAGATGGAGATTGTTGGGCACGTTTTACTGCCCGGACATTCCGTGGTGGTTGAGAATAACTTCAAAGCTACTGATGCGGGCTGTCCTTGCCCCGCTCTCGGAGCGACGGTGTAGTTCCCAGATGCAGACATAATGCCTATTCCCTTGGTATCCCCAGCTCTTAAATGGTTGGCGGTGAAACCGATAGAGCGCCTTGTTATAGTGGTCCCTTCGCGCAACGCTAATATGCTCGATATTCCACCTAGAACGTCATCCGTTCTCGTTATGCCAGCTGGGTTGGATATGCCTCGGCATGAGAGAGCTAAGCGGACACGGGGGCAATGAGACGGCGAGCCTTCGAGCCGATCTTAGAGTTGATAGCCGCGAGGCGATGTAGCTCGCTGATTACACCCTCTTGTATCTGGATTCACAAAGTTTCGGGCCTTTTCTTTGCTTTACTAAGGTGTCCGGTCTGGTGTTGCCATAATAGGCAAGGTATCTCCACCTCTGCCATCGCCACCATGCTTATACAACGCGGTAGAATGGTTCCTGGGACGTTTCGGAAGTCGGAGCGTCCGGAGTAACCATTCTGGAAGCTTGCCGGTCAGAGAGACATGTACCCGCCCTGGCAACGTGGTGACCATAGACTGGATGCGGAACGGGCACCAGCATGAGAGCGGGGGCCAGCAGCACAGTATCAGTACTACCTAGTACATTCAGCAGCGACATCCGCGCCGCCGAGACGGAAGGCTGAATGGGGCGCTGCAGGCGCATCGGAAAATTAATTCCCCAACCCAAAGCCCGTTCCGGGTTCGCTTTGCCCTAGACGTAGACCAGGTGACCCAATACTGGATTGCTCTCGTGAAACGTTTGACTGCTCTCCAGAAGCTTGCTCACCGCGATTTGACGTCTGACGCGAGAAGCTAAGGTCCTAAATGAAATCCAGCTGCACGAAATAGTTTGGCCCGCCCAAGGACGGCCACCAACGCTGCTGTGTCACGCACTATTTCTCTCCACGTCCGAGATCTGGGGCGGATAGGTAGCGCGGATTTGGCCGAGGGGACCTCGATTGAGGTGCGGATGGCTATGCCCAGAGCTGCTGACGGCCGAGGACAGAAGGGTGGGAAATGAAAGGGGTTGGTGATCGTATATTCCGTGAGGGACACCACGTTAATTGACTGAGTGCCCGACAGACACGGCCGCAGACGGGGAAGGGTGAGGTGAACCGTGGCCACGGGCGAACATTGGTGTTAGTGGTGCTGCTCCAAAGTGGTTGTCCGACCTGGTTGCCAGCCCTCTGAGCCTCTCGACCAGTCCCGCTGTCACATGAGTTCAAGCCTACGGGATGCCGTAATGGTGGAGGGGTACTAAATATAGAACCTCCTAGGACCCAAGAGATTGAACAGCTCTGCGATGGTATTTTGCCCACGTTTTGCTGGCTTTGCCGTTGAAAAGAGCACTGCTTTGACCGTAGTGTTGAAACTTCCCGGCCCAGTAGGGTGGGAGTATTGTCGTCATTTCCTGTCGACTCGCTGGGACCAACCGACACGACCGAGAAAAAGGCCGGATCTGGCCCAGGTGTTGATACAGCCACAATCAGGGCAATAGCAAGGACCGGCGACTAGTGTTATCGAGGTGGCGGCGGCTGCGCGGGAAAAGCAAAGAATTTTGAGGCAGCCAGCAAAACAGGCCGGCTGCATTGCTTCGCTCCCAAGAGGGTGTTTGAAGCTTTGTGTTTCTGGTCGCGCGCCAATCTGCAGTTGTTCAACTGTGGCTGGTGCCTTTCTTTTCATCCCCGTTCAGACTTCTCCGCGCCAAGAGTACCTTTAAGATGTGGCGACTTCGTTGTGGGAGCACAGGAATAGAAACTATCTAACCCCGATCAGGCTAGCGGATTAGAGGGAAACGGGACGCGGGATGGCTTGCCAGAAGAAACGGACCCTTGTCATTCGAAGCTTGAAGAACACAGCTTCAGGCAACGCGGCATACCACCGACCACGCTGCTGCAGCGCGGCGAAGAGACATGGTACAGACAAATCAATGGTTGGCGATGACGTGGGCACTCTCTGGAGTTACAGAAGTCAAAACGGAGTGGACGCATTGGTCAGCATACACATTCACGCCTGAAGGCTGAGGCAGTGGATGTTTGGTTAGTGCTGTCTGGGGATGACGCCTCCCCAAACTGCCAGCCGCCTGTCCCTACAGCCAGCTCGCGGCGTCCAGCTTGTTTCAAGCCAGAACACGGCGGATTACATAGCAGAGGCTCTGACGATGCAATACATTTGATGATAGCATGCCAGAAGTCAATGCGCAGACAAAAGTCTAGCCAAAGACTGGGAATATAAGCAGGGGCTTGAGACGGCCTGCTGGCGACCAAAAATGGACACGAGAAACAGCTGTTTCATCACAGGTCCAACCCAGCAGCCCGACCGTCGAAAACCCCGATCGGGCCTGCGCTGGCAAGGGTCATGCACAACACCGCGCGCTCCATCGAGAGATCCTGGGCTTCTGGGCGTTTCTCGGCTGCGAGACCGGGGTCCAGGAAGCGGGGCGGGACAGGACTGCGTCCAACGAGCAAGTTAATCCACCAAAAATCTAACATCTCCGCAATCTCGATAATGGCTTCTTCTGTCGGAGTCGTCTTCTTGAAGACCGTGATTTTGCTAGTCGCAGTCGCGCGGATGGATTCCTGTTCGAGGATGACCCAGCCAGATGAACAAGCAGAATCCAAGCTGCAACTCATTCCGACAGTTTATGGTGAAATGATAAGGTAGGCAGTTGATAGTGCGGGTGATAACGACAGGGAACATGCAAACCAGGTCAGGTCCAGGAACGCTGGTTCATGCCGCGGCCCCTCACCCGAAGCCGAGAAAATCACCAGCAAACGTTGCAAACAACTCGATATCGCCCTCGAGGCCAGTCCCGACCCCATTGGACCAATCGACACGTTCCGGCACAGACCGCGCTGAGGTTCTTCGCCCACACAGACCCGGTTCCTGTTCCTCTCAAGGCCCTCATTGCCTCTCAGGGCAACACGGTGTTGCACTGGAGCTCGGGGGCTCGGACTTAGTTGGCTTGGTGTGATTCCTGAACATGAGCTGGCGGCTGCGAGGCTCTTGTGAGGACGTAAAAGCCTCGGGAGGCGTTTTACATGATTGGGGTCAATCCATTGTCTTCCGTCACCTTCTCTCAATTCATAGCCTAGGGGCATCAAAACTCCCACGACGAACAGTCAAAATAACGCGGCCAAGGAATCTGTGAAACGACCAGGCAACAAGCTCGTTGTAGTGTAGTCAACGTCGAGAGCTCCCGAGAAGCCGCTGTGGGGTGGATCTCTCAGGGCTGGGGCTCCACCCTATTGGCGGGGACAACCTCGATATCGGCGAGCGGTGCAATAGGGTAACAAAGGGGAGAAAAAGAGGATCAGGGCGGCCAGTGGCCTCTTCGCTCGCTGGTAGATACCCGTGATATTAACAGGCGGCCTTTGCTGCCGTGTGTACTGCATACCACCACACTGGCCAGACTGCACCGTGAATGGAAATCGACGACATGATTGGGGATGCAACCCCCCAGGACGAGTTTCCCCGCCCCTTCCTCCAGATATTTGATTACACGTCGCTGGGCGCTCATTCGCATCGATTCTCGACTCCGCAGGCCCGGCCCGGTTACCAAGCACGGTGTGCTGCGCCCGGTTTTCAATTTCGAGACGTTGGAGGCTGGCTGGATAGATGACCCAACCTGGCCGTCCGTTTCCGACGAAGAAACGTTGAGGAACAGAAACATCGACCCACACGGAATGCCTCTTGGGCGATCCCTGCTAGAGGAACTGGGGCAAGAAAACGGTTGCCAGAGTCATGCGAGCGGGGCGCGTAAGGTCTGGGAATGCATCTATTACGTTTGGACCAGAGTTCGGACAAAATGGGGAGCGAGTCGCGGAATGGATGCAGAGGTGGACGGGGTGACGGGCAGGTCCACTTCATTTTGCCCATTTGCTTCGCTTTGGGAAAGAAGCATGGGGAGGGAAGGAGGGGCATCAGATGCTCCGCCTCAATTGTGGTTCTGCGGCAGGAGAACGCGCTAAACCTGGACGAGACAACAGAAGTGCTCGCAAACCTTCCCCGCCCACAACAGCTCGTCCGGTCCTACACGTGTAGGTCATCCTCGGCCTGTTTCAACCCGCTTCATTGTTCGCGTGCCCCCTGTTACCGCTGTAGTAGGTACCAAGGCCAAGACACAACCAGGGACTACCTAACGTTTTCATATGCTTCTTTGGTTTTGTTATGTTGGGGCTGGAAAGAGGCGCCCCCAGACGATGCGGGATAACGGCAGAGAAGGAGAGTGAGAAAGTGTTCTTGTATGCGTGAGCGGGGAAGAAGAGACAGAGCATGGCCCAGGGGTTTTGAGTGGTGGAAGTGAAGGTATCCGCTTTGCCGCCAAAGTCGCAACTTCCTTTCCGGTTGCTGGCATCGCACAGTGTCGAGACCGTGCTCAGAGAATGGAAGCGGCCACATACCTGCCCAACCTGTTTTCCTACGGCATGTCAAATGTCCCTCGCTTTCCCCTTTTCCTTTGTCGGTAGCCTCCACTGCAGCGAGAGCGGATAACTGGTGTTTCGACGTCGAAGACCTGTCCCGTGGTGTCGAAGTCAAAACGTGCGCCCTTTCTACAGTGCTCTTGTTAAGGAATAATTTGAAAACTCTGTCTACATGTTCTTTCACCTAGATTGCTAAAGAAGCATCCGTCCCTAACCGCTGTTTTGAGCACCGTTCGGCATGAGCTGGCTTTGCTCGCTGGTCATTGGTGTCTTGGAACAGGAGACAAAACCTCACCGTTTACTTGTGTGATACGAAGTATATTTGACGGATCTAGCCAGATAGGGAAGGGCTGCGCCCCACTCTGTCACGGTTTTCGGTCCCCATCGTGGTACCTGCTTGTCGCTTGCCCGAAAAGGGTATGTACCCTCGTTGCTTTTTGTGCCTTTAGCGTGGTTACTTTGGTGGGTTGACGGACGGTGGCCGACCCCAAGGGTTGCATCTGAAAAGTGGTGGTATTTAACACTTCCGCGCCCCCCATCCCGACCATTCCGCTCTTTTTGACCTCCCAATATCACCATCGCCAGATATCCAGCCCTGCTGCCGCTGCTGCTGCACCACTCACGTTCGCTTTTTGCAACCACCCTGAGGAAGTCCTCGTCGACTCCTGTCATTCGCTTGTTTCCTTTTATCGTTTTCTTGTGTTGTTTGGAGATTGGAGAAGCCGAAGCTGTCAATTCAAGCGCGGAAAAGCCTAACTGTACTCGCTCACGCCGCACACAACCGAAAGCCAAGGTCTATGCTTCAGCTTCATTAAATACCATCCCACATCTACCCACCTTCCACCCCCAACCCGACTTTCAAGGAAGTAGATGTCCACTTAGGGTGCAAAGCCTTGATCAGACTCGAACCTCAACTGTCGCTAAGGCTCCTGTCTCGCCCCCAATCCAAGAGCAAATTTACGATCGCTACCATTGGAGGAGGAAAAGAAAGAACCCCGTTGTGTGTGTGAGAGAGAGAGAGAGGACCAGGAGATTGAGGAACCTAGAACACGCCCACCAAATCAAAGACATCGCCGGTATCGCATCGCTACCCTGCCTGCCCAGCTTGCTCCCCAACCGTCAACGTCAACAGCCCCGCTGCCCAGAGACTACTTCTTCCCAGATCCACATCGGCCATAGGCAGTCTTGAACGCTGCGTTAACTCGCCTCTCTCCGCCTCGGCCTCCCACGCTCGCTAACTTGTATCGTTCGGGACCTCTGTGTCTCGACTTCATGTCAGTATTCCTCCCCTCCTCCCTCCCCACCTTGGTTGCACTTCGGCTGACCTGTCGCCAGTTCTTTCGTTTTAAGTTCTTGTTCAACAACAGCTTTTCCAATGGCTGGTCCCGGTGGTGGCCCTCCCAGACGGAGGTGAGTAGTTGACGAATTTGTCGAACTGGGTCCGGAGCTAACTCCTCTTAGCCACACCAAGTCACGCAAGGGGTGTGATGCTTGGTAAGCTGTTGTGATGGACGCTACGGATGTTTTGTTTCTGACTCTCTGGCAGCAAGCGCCGTCATATCAGATGTGACGAGAACTTCCCCCAGTGGTATGTTCAACTACTTTGTTTCCGTCGTTAGTTCGTCGTATCTAACTCTCAGCCAGCCGCAACTGCACAAAGCATAAAATCCGCTGCCCGTACAACGACATTCAAGTCCCCGATGATCGTGCAGGTACCCCTGACAAGCCTGACCTGTTGTGGACCCCTGAGATTGCAGCGGCCATCGACCAGTGGAAGCAGACTGGACTGTTCCCGTTTCCCAGCCTGGACATCCAGCCAATGTCGTCGCTTCATCTCCTGAGTACTGAGGAGCTGCGGCTCATTCACCATGTCGCTGCCATTAGCCACCAAATGATGGAGATTGGTGCGGGTAACTTTACTTTGTGGACCCAACAGATTCCGAGGTAACACTAAGACTCGGTGCCGTGCGCACAAGAAATCGGTGTGGTGCTGATACATTGTTCTAGAATCATCAATATCGGCGCAACCCACAGCTATGTCATGCATGCTCTCATGGCCTTCTCTGCCATGCATCTCACCCACCTGACCGACTGCCCTGTAGTTGGCAATATGGGTTATGAGCACCGAGGAATCGCACTCAAGGGGCTCCAGGAGGCCATTGGCAGCTTTTCCAAGGACAACTCAGATGCCATTCTTGCTGCCTCCCTTGTTTTGTCGTGGCAAGCGACGGATTGGTAAGCCAATATACCGCAGCTCTCCGTGCTACACCAGCGAGCAGGCAATAACCCTCTTATCTAGGCGCAGCTGGACTCAGCTGATGCAAGGCACCTCATCGGTACGTGGCAAGTTGCGACAGGGTTATGTACTGCAGACTAATAATATATACCAGGTTATTGAAGCCATGGATCCCTGGAAGCATGAGTCCCAGTTCACCGACTTCATCGAGGAGAGTAGCACTTTTCCCACGGCCCCTCCCTCGCCAACCCCGGATCACAAACCATGCCAGCCCCACCAGGAGGACCTGGCTGCCTACGAGCGGACCCTGCAGCAGCTCCAGAGGGTCGAGACCTACCTGAAACAGAGGCGCGAGGACACAAAGGACATTGTGAAGCTTATCGGCTTCCTGAAGGGCGCCCGCAAGGTCAGCCCTTCCTTGTCAGTGTCACAACAGTTCGAGCGCCTCCGACCTCTCCGCACCTGGATGTTCTACCTCCCGGTCATGTGCCTACAGCAGACGCACGGCTCCGCGAGCACCCTGATAATCATTGCCCACTACTACACGGTGGCCCTTGTCATGGAGCGGCTCTTTCCCGAGATTGGTGCTGCCTACTTTGGGAGCATGGCTATCGGCCCTGTCGAAGAGATTGCCCGTCGTCTTCAGGCTCTGAGCGTCACGGCTGAGCACGACGGCGACTTGCAGACCCCGCTCGCTCTTATGCAATATCCTCTGGAGACTGTCACAGAGTTCCGCTCCCGGATGGGCTGGGCTGAGCCAATCAGGACACCATCATTCCCCCAGTACAACGACCACAGTTGTTACATCAACACGGGCTCCCCATTGCTGGTTCCCGTCGCCACTGCTCCCCTGATGATCCCCTATGGAAACAACATGGCGTTCAGCTATAGCACTGACAGTCTTTCGCTCGTTACTCCCGACTCGGGGCCGAACAGTGCCACCAGCCCGCTACAGCTGTCTTCACCGTACGTGAACCACCAGTATCTGAGCATTCCAAGCCCCTCGTACGGTGGATACAGCCCCGCATCAAGCTCGTTTGGTGGCGACTTTGGCGAAGCTTCTTCTATCGTCTACAGCGACGCGGAAGAATACAATTCTTTTGATGTTGGCCTTTCAGCAACCTCACCTATGCTGGGTGGCTCCAACAATTATGGCGTCGGGTTCGTTCCTCCAATCCAGACTGTGTGGACCTAAGGTTCCTGGTCACCATCCTGGCCGCCCCCTGGCCTGGCGAGAGGCAATCGTGATTGACTAGGCCACCAGGACACCACTTTTGAGTACCGCCTCGCCCAGGTTTCCGCCATTGGAGGAGCCATGCCCAGCTTTGCCGGCTTCGTTGCCTGCTCCTTCCCCTTTTCTCAGTCCCGAGCCACCCAGTGTTATTCCGCTTCCAGAATCACCAGTTCCTTCAGTTTATCTGGCACCCTTCTCCTCTCACGACTATGACCTGTCGGCAGCTCAGGATGAAGACAGGGTGAAGGCCGAGTTTCCTTGAATGTCCTCTCTTTTTTTGCCGCATACGAACGTTACGACTTCTCCGTCTTGCTGGTCACTTTGGCCAGCCAATTTTCCATTTGCACTCCGACACAGACGCATTGTACAAACATTCCTTTGGAGATCACATACACGCCAACGATCTTGCAGCAACTCTACGCATTATTATGCACCTTACGCTCCTTATGACTGCAACGACAATCTAATACTTGCAAATTTGCAAGCGACGCTCCTTTGTCTCAAAGACAGATATTGATACCCAATTTACGACACTCCTTTATCGGCGCTTTACCGGCTGGACTACGGCAAACTATAGACATTCCTTTTCCTTTCTGGATCCAACGGCCACTCTATACATCTCACGCTCCTTCGACGACTGGCATTCCCGATGAATTTCATCGGTGTAGATACCTATACGCTCCTTACGGATATATTCATTTGGATGATCACGATACCCACTGCATAGCGACCTGTTGTTTTGGTTTTGAACTTGTTTGTTATATTGTTATGGGAGGCTGTTTGACCATGAAGGTCTGGCCACTATCGAAAAACGCGGATTTTTGGGATAATGGCGTGTTTGAATGGTCTGCATTGGGTTGGCGTTTTGGGTCAACTTGTCTTTCTTAGGTTGGATCAGCGTTTCGGACTCGATTGGTCGAGCTTGAGTATATGACAACGTGTAACACAGGTTGATGTTTCAGAACACGTCGGGAAGAAAGGGAGACCCCGCCCTACTTGATATTTTCTGCGAGTGGCCAACTTTTGGGCTTCCTGGTAGTGCTAGGCCGTGCCAGAACCCCGAAGCAACCACGGCGTGGTCAGGGTTTTTAATACTAATAGTAATAATATAAGGAGCTTATCGACTTAACTTCCTAGCTGTCCATGTGTCGACCGATTGTCGATCCTGTCATGCGTCTACTTCGGAAGCTGTTGTCAAGTATCGAAGCGAACGTGTTCGTTATACTTCATTCGAGATGCACTTAGCAAGTGTCAGGGCGGAAACAGGGTGGGAACAGCAAGGACATGGCACGTAGAGCAACATCAACCTACCTACGGAGGAGGTACGCAAGACACCGTTCCATTGCCCCGCTCAGAAGTTCCTGATCATGGCCTGATTTCCACTTGCTACCAACGATAAGGCAAATGGAGACCATTTTAGCTCCTTTCAAAGCTCCACGGTCGCCGGCCTCTCAAATCACTCTATCAGCGACGATGGACTCCTCAGGCAAGTGCCGTGAGTAGTTATTCATCACACCGGTCCATTCATTATAACGGCCCCCAAATGACGATCCATGACGTTATCCCAGCAGCTAGGTCTTGTAGCACTGGAGAAATGGGATGCATGCCGTTACAGGAATACCGCCTAGGCGTCGCTTCCTCCCTCATAGAACCCGACTGAAACCCCGAGGGGTACAAAAGTGGTTGGATAAGTAGATTTTGTTTTTCGATCCACGTAGCCTCGCCCTATGGATCTCTGCACTCGTGGCGAGTGCCTGGCAAGCAAAGGAGGTGGTGGATGCATCCAGTTGGAGATGGAAGGGAGCCATAAGGGAGTTACATTACTACTCCCAATATTTTAATATCAGGTAGCTATCACTGGCGGTGGCTGCTGGTCAGTTAGCAAACAGACGAGGAAAAGAAAATCCGGATCACGGGCAAAAATCTGAGACAGTTTGTAAAAGAACATACAGTCAAAGTCGCCTTTGTTTTCAACGAGGTATTGCACCTCTATGTGAACTCCATTCCACAAAGTCCGCCCCTTTTCGAAGGCGACATCGGGGACAACGATGAAGCCCGGAATTACCACTCCCCACCAAGTCGACATCGCCATTCCCGCAACCACGGCTCCCTACTAGACCACCAGCTTGCTACCTACTGAGGCACTCGGCAACTTAACTGCCAAGTGGTCACCTCAGTGCCTTCCTACAACGCAGGTAGTTACCTCCTCATCTTCACGCTCTGGTCTGCTTTTTCTGTCATCTCATCGTCGCACTTGGTCACCATCAGCTGTTCGTTTTGTCTCCTCTCACCCGGGGTATCGGTATCATTCCTGTATCTCTAGCTGTGCAATGAGTGGAAAACGAAAGCCCCCGAGTCAAATAAGAAAACATCTCCCTTTAGGGTCATTCGTGTGATGATGCAATGCGTGGGTTTGGATATTTAAACCCCTATAATAGTGTGTAGGAGTTCCAATGTGGTTCAACCCAATGGCTTCCCTTCCCTTATCCCATCCCCCTTCCCTTGGCTTGTTCACCAAGCAGAGTCATGCACCAAGGCCACAAGAATAAATGCACCTTACCGCTACCGTTTAACCCCCCACCCCTCCCCCATCAAA
>Ga0247765_1000205_pt1 | contig 48014 bp, 50 predicted proteins | sample UWRJL106311C6_FD_179949 | JGI IMG/M metagenome (GOLD analysis project Ga0247765, IMG submission 179949) | Plant litter microbial communities from Arlington Agricultural Research Station in Wisconsin, United States - UWRJ-L106-311C-6 | ecosystem: Environmental > Terrestrial > Plant litter >... | reverse complement strand
GGGGGGTAGGGGGGGGGGGGGGAAGAAGGGGGGGGGGGGGGGGGGGGGTGAGACACATCTGGGAGAAGGAAGTGTTGATGGATTCGGCAAGGGGGGCCGCGGTGGCGCCCGAGAGGAAGTCTAGCCAGGGGTTGGCAAGGGAGATGACGGAAATGTCGATGCCGTGGGTGTCCATGAAGTGGAGTTTTTGAGCGAGGGAGGAGAAGTGCCGAGTTAGGGGCCGGCCTGGGAGGGGAGATTCCGGAGATGGGTTGGTATTGACGGCATCGAGGAGCGGGACTTCGGCGTCGAGGAGCACAAGACGCGGATCCGGTGAGTTAGAGAACGTGCGCACAAGGGGAATGTTAGTGCGAGATTCGAGGAGGGAGATGTACTCGGGAGGATACATATGGGTGTGGATGTCAACCACTTTGGTCTTGGTTTTGGGAGATTGCGATGCCATGGCGTGAGATTTGGACTTTTCAGTCTGGTCAAGTCATGCAAAGAAGGGTGGAAGGTTAAGTGAAGACGGATGTGAGGATGTGCGTGTGTGTCACCTCCCGCACCTACCTAAAACGGCAGTAGATGCCCTCCCTCCCCGCACCTTATCGGGCACGAATGATGGATCAATCTTATCGGGTCACGGTCGGGACAGCAGTTGCATGTGAAGTTGGACGAGAAGTGCGACGACATTCCGAGACCATTCTTCGTTCCCGGCAGTTGAAATTGCTGTTCCGTGCAATTAAAGGGTCGCCGCATGTAGCAGGTTGAAGGGTACAAAGTGTGCACGGCGTAAGCCACAACAAGCCAAACCCATCTCCATCTCTACCCATCAACAACAACCTTCCCCCAGCCTCCTACACCAGATGGAACAAGCAGCAGTTCAGGGGGATGGCCTCCTCATCCCAGTAAGTGAAGAAAAACAGAAGAGTACTCAAGTCAAAACCGCTGACAGTAACAGTTGATAGACTTTGCCAAATTCCAACATGGGGATGAAACCCAGAGGCTAGAGACAGCCAAGGCAATTCTCAAAGGCTTCCAGACCGCGGGCTTCATCTACTTGAAGAACATGCCCATCCCTCGCGAAACACGGGAGCATGTCTTTGCGACCTCGGCGAAACTCTTTGAGCTCCCGGTCGAAGAGAAACTCTCCTATGCATGGACATCACCACAGGCCAACCGGGGCTACTCTGCCCCGGGGAGAGAGAAGGTGTCGTTACTGACTGATGCTGACGAGATTGAGAAGGTACGGGCCTCTGTCCCCGACATCAAAGAGAGCTTTGAGATCGGCCGCGACAACGAGGCGGACCATCCCAATCGGTGGCCCAATGAGGAGGGGGATATTGTGGGTTTCAAGGCCACTATGCTGGACTTTTTCGACCAGTGCAAGGCCGCGCACGTAGAGGTCATGCGGGCCATCGCTGTGGGCATGGGACTTAACTCGACATTCTTTGATAATTATGTTGACGACGGTGACAATACCTTGAGGCTGCTACACTACCCTGCCGTGGACCGAGAGGTTTTCAAGACCAACCCTGGTCAGGTTCGCGCCGGGGAGCACTCGGATTATGGATCCATCACGCTCCTCTTCCAGGACAGCAGAGGAGGACTACAGGTGAAGAGCCCTAACGGCCATTTTGTCGATGCGGCGCCCATCGAGGATACCTGTGTCGTCAACGCAGGTGACCTACTTGCGAGGTGGAGCAACGACACCATTAAGAGCACCATTCATCGTGTGGTCGAGCCGCCTCATGGTGACAGAGAAGTGTACCCCCCTCGGTACAGCATTGCGTGAGTCACCTCCGGCTGAGAGCGAGAATTTGCTGACTGACTAGCCAGATATTTTTGCAATCCTAACTTCAAGAACTTCATCGAAGCCATCCCGGGGACATATGTCACCGAAGTGGACAAGAAGTACGGGGGAATCAAAAGCGGTGACTATCTCGTGCAGAGGTTGTCTGCTACCTATTAGCTTCCGGGGACACCTTACTGAACGCAACTGCGACGTGGGGTCACAGCTAGAAAAGTAAGAGATTGGTTCGGCTGTTGGCTACAAATGCAGTAGCGGTTTTGTTGGCGGTTTTGTTGAATGCTCTCAGCTTGGCTAAATCAGCGTACTTAGATGAGAATCCGGGAACTGGTTGTTGGACGTGCTGGATGAGTGTTGGGGGTTGACAGTTTACAATATCCTAACTAGAAACTAAAGAAACCCACGAACCTGGAAAAGAAAATGCCGATAATGGCGTGAGATCTCATGGTAAGACTGGGCAGCCATAGCAGCATCTCGATACCAGATCCCAAGGGAAGAAAGACGTTGTGCTTACGGCGCCGAGGGAGAATCCGCAGACCCAAGCTATAAAATTGATCCCTAACTACAAAGGACCCTAGTAAAACTGTAAAAGTACAGCGCCTTATCTATTCTACACTAATATCTAGAGCCTAAGCTTCTTGACTTGACAGCCATTTCCCTGCGTTTTCGAGTATCCTGCGCAGCCCAGCCAGCACTGACGCAGGGTTAGGGTTGGATTTCAGTGCACGCAGCCCAGTTTAGCCTTCAATCTTCAACCTACAACCTCCAGCGACAATTTAACATCATGGATGCTGACCTCCTAGCCTACGCCCATGACGCTTCGGCGCGAGGCGACGATTTGTTCGCTATTCTCGGCACCGACGCGACGAGTTCTGAATCGGATATCCGTCGCGCGTTTCGTAAAAGGGCGCTTACAGCACATCCCGACAAGGCTGGCGATGCCTACGACCCTGCCCTGTACGAACGACTCGAGCGCGCCCGAGATGTTCTTACCAACCCAGAGGCCCGGAAGATCTACGATGACGGCATCCGTGCGATTCTGCAGAAAAAGGTTCAGCTGGAGCAGATGACATCGCGCCGCCGGAAACTTGTCGAGGAGCTCGAGCAGCGCGAACAGGAGGCCAAACGTGCCAAGATGGACGCCGCCAATTTCCCCGTACAGCGGGACCCCGAGCGCGAAGCCATGGCTGCCCGAGGGAGGGCGAAGCTGGAAGAGAGGAGACGGTTGATGCGAGAGGCAGAGGAGCGGGAAAGACTAGCCCATACAACAGCTTCCAACAGGACCGAAAGCCCGCCGGCTCAACCACCGATGCCGGAATCCGAAGCCGGCAGGGCTGCCTCGCCCACTGCTGCATCTCAGGTCCTGCCGAAAGCTACCACTACCGATGACTACGACGAACGTATCGCCGACATCGAGCGGCGCATCAGGGAGAAGGAGGAGAGAAGGGCAGCCAGAAAGGCCAAGAAGGCCGTCAAGAAACAACCATCATCGCCACCATCTTCTTTCACCAATTACGCCCCAGAAGCTAACTCGTGCAAGCAACCTTCCGATATCGTTCCATCAGCGTCACTGTCGTCGTCAGCTATCCCGCAGAACCATAACAACAAGTTCGCAGCCACGATGGAAAGGCTCAAAGCCGCCCAGGCTAGGCGTAATGAAGAGAAGCGTAGGGGTGCAGAGGAAGAGGCAAAGGTGCCAGCGGTGCCTGCTGAGGCGTTGTGAGTATTGCAATAAGTGATTTCGAGGGTTGTGAACACAGCTACACTCGGTGATACCCCCTTTGATAGACATAGGTGCTCAGAGCAAGGAATGCAATATCTGCGTAACGAGAGCCGTTGGAAATTGGTGTGAAGGTATGTTTTCGGTAGGTGTCTGGAATTAAACAAGATGGCGAAGGCCCTGATTCTTCTCTTTGGGCCGTCCGGATCTTGTAACCCAGGCCTCAAGAGGCAGGTAATACGGCCTATATTCTCGATATTCCGCCACAACGATCTAGAAAAGATGCTGCCTTGGTATACTTACGCCCACAAAAGTGGTATGGTATTGTACAATATAATACAGTGTAATAACACACATGCACATCACCTCTCACTACGCCCTCTCTTCCCCAACCGAAGTCCACTCCTTCCAGGGCAACGCCTTCCTCAACCACCTCGGCAAAAAAGCTTTCACCCTCAACTCCTGACCTCCCTCGGCCACAATCCGAAACTCATCCACTTTCTCGTCTCCCACCTCAACAGCCCCACGCTCTGCATCAGTTCCCGCGCCCATCTCAGCCCCCGCGCCCGTCCATCGCAAATCCGTCATCTTTTCCAACCTCACTAACGCCAACCCTACATTCCCTACCCCGCGAATCCACCGCCCCGGCGCGGTCCGACTCGCCTTGTTGACAAAAGTGATGTTTTCCCCAAAGGGGATTTGGGACGTCTCCACACCTGTGAGTATCCCAGACTCGTACACCCCTTCACCCAGATCTACGGGAGGTGATTCCCCTGCAGGGTACACTACGACGGGGAGGACGCGTTTTCTCACGACGCCGCGGTGGCGCGTGCGAATAGTGAGTTCCTGGCCGACGTAGCAGCCTTTGTGGAAGTCGATTGCTGCGCGGGAGGAGGTGTCGAGGTTGGATTCTAGCGGGAGGGAGGTCTCCGCGGGTAGTTCGGACTGTCCTTCAGCAATGCCGTGCAGGTAGCGGTGGAGGTGATAGTTTTGTTCTGGGACGGTGGGGGCTAATGGAGTGGATGTAAGGATGCGGTGGCCGAGGGCGCCGTCGGCGCGGAGGTCTGGGAGGTGGATGGTACCGGGGGGTAAGGGTGGGAGGGAAAGGGAAGGGGATGGAGACCAGTATGCGTGGATGGAGGCTTCATCTTCTTCCAGAAGGCGGATTCGGATGCGTGAGCGGAGCTTGTGCCGGCTGAGGAGGTCCGAGAGGCCTTTGGTGTGGCTAGCGTCCACTTCAATGAGGAAGGCAGATGAGGGGGAAGCGAATGTGCCACGGGCAAGGTTGGTGGTGTCGCGGTATATGAAGACGTCATTGCGTAGTCGGCCTTGGGCGGTTAGAAACGCCGTATATAGGCCCGGGGCAGTGATGATGGCCTGGTGTGCTGGACCCTCGAAGAGGTTGCCGGTGATGAGGCCTTGGAGAAAGGATGCTGAGTCGGGACCAGCAACCGATATCAGTCGGCGGGACTTGAGGAGGGCGAGACCCTCCGGGGCCGGAGCTGGAGGGGCGGTGATGTGTTGGAGGGTGCGGCGGGTCGGGAGTCGGATGAGCAACCCCGGTGCGGTGGCGGAGACCGAGGCAACACGCCGGACCGTTGAGGTCAGAACATTCGTCCCTGCTGGCTGCATTGCGACAACCAGCGCTGCGGTTTCTGATTGATGCAACTTGGCCGTGCGTATGCTGCAAGCAGGCTCTGGGCGAAATTCTAATTTGGCTTCTCCTTGCTCGTTTTTCGCGTTGGCACTCCAGCAGGCTGGGAAAAAAACGCGAATTACGAATTGTGCTGGTGACGTAACTGATAACTAACTATTCCTACCCTTTGGTTCAAGGATGGAATCGGCATCCGCGATTTCACCAACGCCGGATTTGGAACTTGGTTAGAGAGGTGGTCTGAGCGCTAGTCAAACGGAGCCGCCATTCCCAAAGCATCAACCAGCTGCGTTGTTAACTCCGGGTTATCCGAGGTTCGTTTCTTCAAGGCATGAAATTTGGAATGCCGACAAGTGTGGCAGGGGTCACAGAGATGCGCCGAGCGCTTCATCTGCCTGGACATGTCTATCTCCGATGCCAATCTGGCTGCTATTCACTGCGTGTCAAACAGCATTGTCGAAGCGAGATTTTCGCTGTCGACTGGCCGCCTGACCGCTTCGCCGACGTGGTGCACCTTGAAAAGGCCGGCCCGTCATCCTCCCAGGGTTTGTCAGATCATATCACGCAAAGGTTTGCTGTCTGGTACCGGTGTCTTCGTAAATCGCGATGCCGACTAGAAGAACCCTGACCCGGTTTGGCCGTCTGTTGGTTCCAAAGTTCCCGGAGACCGTACTACCTACAACCCGTACCCGCATGGGATTTCGCAGTTTAATGCACCACGCTCGGAAACTTGTTTGCGTCTGCCCTAGTCTGGCCACCCATTCCATCCGTGTCGTCCGTCGGCGGGAGTGATCGATGACTGAGGCACATGCACGGGTTGGATCAGTTGACTCACGCCCGGAAGAAGGGGACGGGGAGAAGAGATTGGACGGCGGAGACGGACAGCTACCAAGAATACGGCTTCCGTTTCTGAAGAAGTTTGATGAAAGCAGGCTCAGATGAAAGAAACCTAATGATGATTGACTAGTGACCTGATACAAGCCATCTACATGACTGTAAAGCTGGTCGAGTCATCGGCCTTGCGCTGAGAGCGACGATCAATTCGGGCTCTCTTAAATTATTTCCTAAACTGCCGTCTGATGAAGCTACACCGCTGTTCGACTGGGCATTGCGCCGCACATGGCAGAGTACTTACTCCATGGCACTGCCCCTGTCTCATTTTTGTATTGAACCGGTGGTCATGTCACGTTGTAGGGCCGAGGTGATGGTAGCACCAGACGAGATCGTTATTGATCGGGGCTCACCATCCCAGCTATTTTATCACTCTTTTGCTGCAGTGGTCTTTTCTCCCCCTCCTTGTTGCTACCATGCCCGAGTCGCGGGAACACAAGAGAGAAGGCGGTCAGCAAGCGCCCATCATCCCGTCGCACGCGGTCGCACATCTGCAGCACGCCGCAGCCACACGGGAACACCCTATCTTGATGAATACTCATATCCCTCGGTCTCCTGGTCGGGAAGTTGGTAAGGGTGAAGAAATGATTTGAAACCAATCAACGTCAAGCCTCATGTGGACCGATCATTGATTCCGTTGCCTTTGAATCGGGTGCCTCTGCCCGCTGCTCCAATGGCCCCTTTCGAGAAGGTATGTTGCAGCGTGATTACAACTGACCAGAACATGTTTCGAACCTGGCGTCCGACAAGACACCATGGGCGATACCGACGAGTCAGATGAGTGGATCGTCCGGATCTGAGCTGGAAATGCTTGGCTTGTTGGGGAGGGTGATCAGATCATCCCCGTGCCCCGGCGCTCGCACATCCGAGCTCCGCGGGACAACCTCCGAAGCATTGCCGAGGTTGGGTGGGTTGCTTACCCCACGTTTGATCCTGGACACACAGCAGGTCAGCCAGCTCCGTTTTTTTTTATTTAATTTTTTTGTCTACTTTTGGGCGAAAGCCGCACACGCGGAGTTAGTGTCGGTTTGACTGTTTTTGATGTACCGTGCGAACAATCTTTCAGGTGTTGGATTGTACACTGAAAAATGTCGAACCCATTTTTCCTGCTTCGTACCACGTGCCGCGCTGATGCACTGGTACCCGTGGGCCAAAACGGGGTCCCAAAACGTCACCTCAACCGTATCTCGTATTATGTCAGCTCTGCAGCTCTGCAGCCCTGCCACGAAATCTGTCATCTGTGGATCACATAGGATAAGCGGGCGGGAGATCATCGCGCTGAGCTTAATCGGGGATAACCGCCGCGACGGACCGGAACATGATTGCAGAGTCGTGCTGCGTACTCCGGAGATACGCAGTAGACACTACCGAATGTCTGCCACGCCAGAGTTAACTGTGCGCCTTGTTAGAAATACCTATTCCTTTCGAAATACGATGGGACTGGCAACGGTAGAAGGTTGAGGCATACATTCCACACGCTGCACTGCCTCATCGAATTGTGATACTTAGGATGGTAACCCACGTAACCCCAACGCGTGGTCGTCTTGCAGTTTTACGGAGGACTTCCGAGAACACTCGTTCTACCCCCACCGTTACCGAGCCCGCCAGGCAGTGAGCTGGTGATGCGCGAGCCATGGCGTAAAAATGCAAACCGCAAAAGGAAAGATGCACGTCAGGGCGAAGACACAGCTGAAATGCAAACCTGTTGGGCTTTTCCACTTTAACGGACGTTGTGTTGCATTGGAAACAATCACCGCTGGAGTTGACGCTGCGCCGCCAGCCATCGGAAGCGAGTTTTACAGACTCAATACTCCAATGGCCCTACCGCTGCTGTGGTAACAAACACGGAGCGGCGACCCCTTTCTGGGGAGGCACAGGGGACCTGACCCCTGAAACTTAAGCTCCAAGCCAGCGTAGCCAGCATCCCAGCGACCTACGCGTGTAGGCCTCATTCCAGACAACGTTGAGCCGGCGTGCCTAGGCCTCAGCCACGCAGGCATTCAGGCAGCAATTTTTCTTCTGCCTTCGTTCCTTCACCAGAGGAGGCCGACACCCATGATGGCAAAGTCGTCTCTGTCAGCCCGAGAAATTAGGCATGAATGATCTGGTTGGGTCAGTGTCACTCGCCAACTCACACAGTTGTTATGATTCAAGCATCCCTGACATTGCGCCAACAAACAACCTAGTCAGCCGAGACCAGTCTGCCCCCGTGAAGGCTGAGAGAAACAAGAAACACGGGGCCGAATCTCCACGATTCATGACCGTGCCGCTCGTAGGGCTTCCCCCCCTTGTGTGGAGTGCGCGCTTGTGCGTGGCGGCCTAAGGGGCAAGAGCACTCAAAGACCAACCCAGCTCACGCGACCACACGGTGGCTGCCCTGACATGAACTGGTATCCTCGACAGTTGGCTGTCGCCAACACAGCAAAAAGGAAAGAAATGGAAGGTGATCTTACAATCAGAGCTGTGTGAACAGAACCCTCGGACCTGCTGAAAAGATAACGCAGAGACTTTTGCAGTCCAAAATTACTGATGAATCAGGTCTGTTGAAATCCCCTTTCCCTAGGGAAGTACAGAGGATAGAATTACAATGGTCGGTTCGGTCACCAGAAAGGCGTGGAAGCCTGATTAATCAGACACCAACGCCTCTGAGCTGCCAAGTCTTACTCACCTTTTGGTTCTTTCCCCTCGTGCTCATCCAGGAGAATATGCAGGATTTGGCGTTCCTCCACACACACATCTCCATATTGCACACACACCCCCCCCCATCTTCCCACTTGCACCCACAGAACTCCATCAAGAGTTATTGAGCTGGTAATATCGCGTAATGAAAGCGCTTTGCAGAGACAGAGACAAAAAAAGAAGAAGCAAAAGCCCGACATGCACGAGAGTACATTGCAGTGCAATACATACGGTGCCAGTCCTTTTGCTCACAGCTCTAATAATACAAAGTAAAACTCTTAAGTGACCAAATCGACATTTAACTCCAACAAAGAAGAATCCTCCACAACAAAGAAACTTGAAAATCAAGCCTCCCGACAGGACCGCGCCCGCTACTCAACAAACCTTGACAGCCCATCCCGGCTGTCTCAAAACACATCCGCCCTCAACAAAGGCATCGTCTAGTTTCTTTCTACTTCGTATGAATACTGCGCAGTCTGTCGTGTCGTGCATCCAGTGGCTGCATTTGAAGGAGTTCGGAACCGAACACAAAATAGGCGGTGACTGACCGACAGACTGGCAAGCAGCCCCCTTGTCGATTGCTTTGGCGCACTTTGCACTTTACACAATGCATACATATGGAACAGAGAAGCAGGAGCGTAAGAAGATAACAGGAACAACGTCCTTCAGATGACAAAAAAATTAAAATTAAAATTGAGAAATTCAGCCAACATTCTGACTGACTGACCGATGCTGTGAGGCTCGTCTCTCCATTCCAGACCAGACCTCACGCACGCCACTCAACACACAATCACAGCAAAGTAACCCCATTTACAGTTCCGCAATCTGCATTTCGCATTCTGTTTCGTTTCTGCTTCTGCTTCGCATCTGTAGGACACTCCAGGACGTCCAGGACCTTCCAGGTTCTCGCTTCGTCTCTCCCAGTCAGGTCATGAGATCTCCCATGCGCCCAGGGGTGAAATTAGCGTCACACATTTCCCCCCCCCCCCCCTTTCCCACATCTGAACAGGGGGTGTGTGATTCACGGGCAGCTGGGTGACGTTCCGCTTGTTTGGGAAGCCCGAAAGTCGGCGCCTGTGACCCTTCCCGCTCAAACAGTCCCACCTCATAAAATACACGATTTGCACCCATCTGGACGTTCAAGACGTTGGAGTTTTCAATTTGTATTACATGGGAGAAATATTGTGTGACAACCGTAATAGTTTCCATTGATTGGAGTTATTGTCTGTCTGTCTTGCTAAAAATTCAGGGGCGCTGTGTCAGGGGCGCATCACAGCGCCCCTTCCTCCCTGTAGCCATATATTCTCCCTTTCCATCGATCTCGGCTGCAACAACCGCCTTCATCGCTCGACCTCGAAGGGAGCGAGAGTAGGACTGCCGCAAGAACAAAAAAGAATTAAAAAAAAAAATACCCATTCGTAAAAGCCGTTGAAACAAGAGTGGTGACACCCGATCGCTCTGTTCGCTCTAGAAGGAACCCCATTCCTTTTGTGTGACCCAAATAGCTTTTGGTATCATTCGCTATGATGTAGAAGAAAACGCCGAACCCGTGCCTGATGAAGCCAAAGTAAAGAGAAAACGATAATTGACGAACACGACTAGTAGACTGATATTGCCGATACTAATCTCGCCGGATTCCTGGGAGGGAGGTAGTAGCCCTCGTCGTAGAATGCATCCTTGTCTCCTTGCGTTGGGGTGTATAATTCTTGTTTCTTCTCCGAGAATGTGGGGATCACCACCGATGGGGGTGATGGAGGCATTGACTCGTCTTCGGATGTGTCCGAGTCGTGGTCGAGCTCTGGTGGAGAGGTCGAGTGTGACGGGCTTCTTTGTAGGGCAAGCTCGGCAAAGTTCTCCTCGTCATCTTCGTAGTTATCCTCTTCTTCATCCATGTAGACAAAACTGCTGGCGGCGGTGTGCGAAGGTAACCTCCGGAGGGAGACAACATCGGCCATTTCAACATCGTCGTCCTCGGAGTAGTCGCTATCGTCGTCAGATGAGCCCGAGTCGGCGTCCCAGTCATTCTCGGGCTCCTCGACGATGGAATCGGCCCATTGGATATGGCGGTCTTCCTTCTTGGACGGGGCGGCGCCGCGGACCGATTGATTGAACCACGATTCTTGTTCCCGCTCAGCCTCGGCAAGATCGAGCATTAGAGAGTCGAGGAGGTTGGCATGGCCGACGAGCAGACGCAGATTGTGATCGGGGCGTGCAGCCTCCGACGAGAGCTTGGCCCGGGCCTTGTGTGCGAGGAAGTAGGCTTGCGTCACCGACATCTTCTTGGCGGCTGCGAGCTTGAAAGGTGAGGCGACGATGGGAGACGCAGGAGCAGCCGATTGGGGCCGATGTGATGAAGGAGATGCCGTTGTAATGTGCAGAGGAGAAGACATTGTTTTTTGAGGGTGCAAAGCCTTCCTAATATTTGAAGCTATGGCGTTTTTTTGTGCTGAGTGACTCAGGTTTGAGGCAGCGAGGAACCGAGCCGATTCCGGAATAGGTTCGCCGGCAGCAAGGGCGTGCGAGACCAGGGGGAGGCGATGGGGTGTGGCACTAGCGAAGTGAGGACCGCTTCAAGGCTCCCTCAGGACAGAAGACGTCGAGCACCAAAAAAAACCGAGCTTGGGGCAAAGGTTTGGAAAGTTGCAATGGTGAATTGTGGATATGGAGAGAAGAGCTGGTGGTGGAATGAGCTCAGCAAAGGGGGTTGGTGTTCTTTTGTAACTCAGACACACAGCCCTCGCGGAGTTGTGCCCGCGTGGGCGTGCTGGAGTTCTCGGCTCCAACAAGACACCGGTCATCTGGTTGCAGCTCGCATCCGTCAGCAGAAACCCTAAAACCGACGCCTTGTCTCCGTTCCCTTGCCCGCCCCACCCCTGTCGGAGAGTTAGTCGACCCACCCATCCGCCCTTTCGGCGGTGTACCTTTTTCCCTCGCGGCCGTTTCGGCCAGCCCACGAATCCGTCCTCGCGTCCCTTCGTGACTCGTCCTTGGCCGCCCTTTCGTCCTGTGAGTTGTCCCATGCTCCGCCCGCCTGAGGACTGTCGCGGGACAATTCCCGCACCTCAAACCTGCTTACTATACGGAGTACAGAGACTCGACAACACTGCAAAAACCGGCACTGTAATCTCCTCACCCGGCCCAACGACAAGTTGGCTTCGTCATTGTGCTTGACAGTGCGAATTATCTCCGTCTCCCGTCGGTCTGTTCGCCCGTCTTTCCTCGATGGCCCGGCAAGATTTCTCATGTTCAATGCAACGGCAGTTTTTCTGGATACTTCGGTTTTCCCTCACGTAAAGTTGCGCCCAGCGTCGCAAGCTCCGTCGTGGACTCCACGTCACAGGCCCAAACCCAAACCAGGCCAAAAGCCAACGGGGTGAGGAATCTGCATTTGCAGGTTGATGAGGCGGTGCGAAGGCTTCAATTTACGCAATACGGGTCTGTATCGCGAAGCATTACGCTGGGTCGCCTGACTGCCTTGACACAGTAGCCGCAGCAGGTATACACGTCAATTTTACGCGGGTTGCCCCGAAGAAGTTAATTGCGCTCCGTTTTCCGATGGATGCGATTAATTGACGACAGCAACGGGAATCAGGAAACTCGGGATGCCATGGGTTCCCGCGGGCCCGACCCACAAGGCTGATGACCTATGATGGATGGTATCAGAATGGCTGGCCTACATGTATGACAGATGGCATTCGCTAGCGCAATTGGGCAACAAAGAGGTGACAATGCCCATAGCAGACAACGCGACATGACATCCTCAAGATTTCTTGTTCCCAACTTCGCAGCTCCCCAGCACTCCGCATTCGTGGCCCAATCGAGTCGCTGGCTTCTCATTTGCATCAGTTCCGGGCATCAAAGGCCTGATGAGCGAACTACCCAAGCCACCGCGCCCCGTGTTTTGGTCAACCGGCTGGTTGGCTGCTAACTCAAGCTGGTGTCCGAGGACGTTGGGCGATCGCAACGTCAACGTTACCTGCAAATGAAGTGCATATGTAAAGTGTTTTGTCATCCAGTTCAACTTGGGCGCTGGGCAGGCCCAGGGTCATCGCGTCCACGCCAATCAAGCTGACTTGACTAATCCAGCTCGTTCGTCAAAGTGCTGCCTGATGTCCATGCTTTTGGCAAGTGGAAACGGAGTGTCAAAACGGCCGGCACTCCGCGCGGATGGAAACTTTGGGGCTCGCAACAACGGGCATACCGCGCGCGGGAGACGCCGGAATGTCTCCGTGATTTTACCATTACTCATCGTTCCAAACCCTATCTGGTTCGTTTCAAATTCCCCGAGATGCGTCCCCCGCAATTCGGCGGTGGGAGAGTGATACTGTATGTCCTAAGTAATTCCGTAGGCCAATGACGAATTTCTCTCCTGAGAAACGCAAGAACCCGCCGTTTTGGCAGGACTCGGGAATGCAGGGACTCGGTGACCAGAAGTGATGCAGGGCTCGCCGGCTTTTTTTCGAGGGGCAATTGACCCCCCTGCGCGGCGCCCGTCATCAAAATGTCTCGCGCAAAGCGGGCGAACGCCGGGAACCAGGAGTGCGGAGTTAGGTTAGGGGCTCCTTCTGGAAGGTCGATCGCAACCTTCTTCAGATGGGATGGAGGGAAGACCAGTTTCTCCGCAACGCCGACCTTCTTCGGCCTCGCGCCCTACGTTGCCCGTAGCGTCGCAGGCCGACTTTTCCTTCTCACCACTGTATTTTTTTCCCTAATCGGGTCAAGCGCGTGGCAGCTGATTGGGTAGTTAAATGGGTTACGCTGTGGCTTTGCGTATTTTGCACTTCATAGGCCCCGCAGTGAGACCGAACAGACGGGCCCAGAAATCTCCTCCAACCCCCAGACTATGTGCGGCGGTCAAGAACCAGGTCAACCAGTGGCTGAGGCCCATGCAGCCTTTGGGGGAAATTCCAACGATGGTTGACGCAAGTTAGTAGATGTTCGCACTATATACCTACCCTCCGCTGCTCGGTGTGGAACAGTGGGATGATAATTCCGCATTTTCGTTCCCAAGTGGTACAAACTCCGGTTATACCTAGTCCATACAAGATTACAAACTGCCCACCAGCGAAGTTGAGCCACGGCTTGCTGCGTCCTCCTGACGAACGGCATGCGTGGCGGAGCACCGGTCCGATCATTGCATCAAACGAGCCGTCGTGTCGCCGCCGCCGTCACCGGCTTTGATTTCTACTAGCGGTAAACTGCCGGATACCGCTAACTATCAGCTAGCTAGTGTGCTCCCCCGCGCGGCTTTGTGGTGGTGGGGGAGGGGCTGTGTCTACGGGAATTTCCCTAAACAGTGATTTCCCATCCCGCCATCCAGCCGGTCTGGTATCCTCATAGTAGAAGAACCTCGTGCTATTTTCTTGGCAGGGTTCATTCACGACTAAAGCAAACTCCATTTCGGCACTCGCAATGGCTACGCCAGTGGAGGCGGAGGCGGGTGGGAAAGGTTGGGGCATGTACCTACTACCTAGGTAGGTAAGTGGGGACGGAGCCCCGAGCGACAAAGAGGTGTAAGGCACACGGCACGGCCAACAGGCATTAGAAACTGGGTGGCTCATACTACACGGCGACTACGGCGGTGACTGTGGGGCTTGGTATTTTGGGATTTGCGTCTTAGAAAACTTTTGATCGGTCACGTTCACTTACTCAATGTAGGCAATGCCAATCATTTTGACGTGTGTTCAACGCAGCTTGGGGTTCTGTTCTAGTAACCACCTCGACATAGTTGGTTATCGTACACCAGCCGGATCCCACCTGTGAAGTTTTCTCGCACTGGGACGGCACTCACTGGCACATGGGTCTGTTTTGGTTGGATAGGTGTTGATTCTGATGCCCTGCCTCACAGTGCAGTGAGCAAATACAACAACAACAACAACAACAACAACAACAACAACAACAACAACAACAACAACAACAACAACAACAACAACAGCAACGGCTGTCATCTGGATATTGACGTATTGGAATGTGATGAGGTTTGACGCGAGTCATGCTCTAGTTCACATCACCGCCGCTGCCCTGAGCTCCTTGATCCTGGCGAGCTCAAGTTTGGTATCCGGCCACCTCAAGCTTGAGCCCCTCCAGCCTAACGTGCACGCCTTCACATAATCCAGTGACAGGAGCCTCACCATCCGCTCGAAGACCTGTCTCGAAACTGAGTCTGAGAGCATGGGCCACAGAAGAGCAGTTGCAAGCCCGTGGATGTAGTGGATGTTCTCGTGTGATCAGCTTGAGTTGTGGCTTAATATGTGGATAGGGAAATCTTCGAAGACATCGTCGTTATGGAGCCACCGCTCCCGCCAAAAGAGAGTAACATCAATGTTGTCATTGCCTCGCCATGTGGTTAAAGAGCCGCCTTTGAGGCCGTGTACAAACACGACTTCAACAGTAGAGGCCCCCATCTGGCCGGTAAACTCTCGTAGGTAACAATATATTGATTATTTTGAGGGAGCAAGGTGCCTCCCTCCATGTCCGTACTTTGCGAGACACGTCCCACTTCACAGCACAAAAGCAGCAATGAGACTGGAGGACGCCAAATCATAGTCGCAGTAAAATGCAGCCTATGACCGATCATGCACTATTCGGAACAATCGGCCGAGCATCTCTCAATTCAGAAGACAATTGCTGTAACTCACAGCTTTTTTATTATTATCATCTTTGGCACCGGAAGAGGTCCTTAGGGGCTCTACAGGGAGTGGTGATGATCTCTCTGCGGCAAAGTTCGATTAGCTCACGAGGCGTACCTTTCGGCCCATCACCAGCACCGTTACGGCGAGATATTTTGGCAGAATGGGTCGGGAATGGAAGAGCCCGAGGCGATGTGACCCTCTCCATCTCGGGGTTTCGATGCCGCAGAGGAAAAACGGTTTGGCGGACTCCCAATGGGACTCGGCTCCGCGGCACTCTGGGTTTCTTGCTTTGTTCGAACTCGGACCCGAGACCCGGTGAGGAGCCGAAATCTCGCTACCATGTGGGAATGACGCTGGGCGAAGAGTTGGGCGTAGTGTACCGCCCAATACTTGCGTGTGCTGAGCGTGCGTGTCCTGTTCCACGTCTTTTGGGATATGTCAAGACAAATGATTATAGGGATATACAATGTGGATTATACTCCCTAGTTCTGTTACACCTAGCTCCGACACTAAGACACCCACCTGCTCATCACAAACGCTAACTAACTCCTGTGGCAGCCCTGTCCAGGTGTTAGACCCAGCCGGGTCTTCCAAACCGTCTATTTTTCTCAGAATGGATATCCAAAAAGCCTGTACTCTGCCCCTCGTATCCTTTACGAGATGCCCGCATTGGTCTGCTCTCCTAAGACATGGCGTGACACCCGCATAGACACCAAAGGATGCTTTCGAGTAAACTCACTCCTTGAACGCCCCAATGTCTTTCAACGCGCCTGCCAGCCGTCTGTAGTCCCTCAGCAGCTCGAGGACTTCTCCGATGCGGAGATCAGCTGGGCTCTGTAACTCCATGAACCGTTTGATCGGAGGCTCCATCTTCGGTACCTCCTTTGGTGGCAGCGACGCAGCGATGTCAGGAAAAGCCTAAAGTTGACTGTTTTTAGTCACCAGCCCGGATCCTGACGGGTAGTGGTGGAATATGGAACATACCGTAGCCAAGTCACCGCCATCTGAAACACCCTTTACTGCTGTCGGTGCTGGGGTTGACGGCGTCGACCGCCCGAAACCTCGAAAACCGCCAATTCCCGCCGATAACCTGGCCATTGGGTTCAGCGAGTTCCCAAGGTTGCGGACTGAATCCAACGCCGAGGCTGCCCCTGCCGCTGTACCCTTTTCATCCCGTGTGCCAGAAACGGCCCGTTTTGAGCTGCCACCGCTCCGCACACTATCAGCACTATGATCCCTTGACACCTTCCTACCCCCCGTAATCAGGTTCAACACTTTGTCCTCCCTCGAGGCAGCTCCCGTTCTTGTCCTATCCCGATCCTTGTCATTGTCACCGTCCTCGGGACAATGGACAGAACTCGTCCCGCTGGCAGACTCGCCGTCGTCGTCATTAGTGGCTGGTGGTGGCGTCCCAACCAGCTTGCGAGCATCCTCGAGCGTCTTGGGCACAATCGGCTCGCCGCCTTGACCTGTGATCAGAGCCTCTGGATGCTCACGTAGTTTGCCCAACAGGAACTTGTAACTATCGCCAAGGCTGGTGCTGATCGTCTTGAGACCCTGGTCAGCAGTCAGAAGGACTGCATCGCTGGCGGCATTGAAAGCCTGGGCCGGTGTATTGACTAGATCACTGAGGCGCCTGTTGCGCAGCTGCGCCCTGAGCCCCGCAGTCGAGGAAGTGGTCAGCTTGAGGGTCGCGCTGCCTGATGCGAGGGTTGTCTCAGCTGGAACGGGCATGGCGGCTGACGAATAGGCAGGGGGAAATGTATCAACCTTTGGTGTACCGGGTACGCTCTTCAGGGGCCCGGTTGGTGCTTCGTCGGCGCGGAGCGTCGAGAGATCGACCGTCTCGAGGAAGCTAATTGTTGCTTCAAGACTCGTGAGACAGTAGGCGGCCTCGCCCATTAGCTTCGACTCACCCCGGAACCTCTGAATAAAGTTCACATCGCTGATGACATTGAGATTCTCTGGCGGGAGTGTGATCAAAGTGTATATCAGCATGGGCATGAGCTCGTCTGCTGACGAGGATGGATGAAAGTGGGAGAGCGTATCAATGATGCTCTTGTGTGCCGCCTTCAGATGGTTGAGCTTCCCAAGGGGGTATCGCGATTCGTTCATAAGTACCAATTCCCTTCTGGCTGCCTCAAGCGAGATTCTGACCTCTTCGTGCTTCCTCGCGACAGCTTCAGGGCTCTTGTCACCGCCGAGCTCAACTCCTAAATCAGCAGGGCTTATACCCACAACGGCGAGGGCAGCTGTCTTAGACCGGAGCTTGTCATCTTGCGCCTCATCCTGAGTTGTGCGATGACGGTAAATTTTGTTGTAGATACCCTCACAGAGTCTCCTCTCAACCGCTTCCTCCATTAGGCTCTTTTGTTGTTCCAAGACCTTCCGCGCTCTTCTCCGATTGGCAACTTCCTCAGCTGTCAGCATCTGCTGGTCCGATTCTTGCCTTGCTGGACCGCTCCTTGGTTTATCCTTGTGGCCGAGTGAAGCCGCCTTTGCACGCAGTAGGTTTGCGGCGGACTGGCGAGTAGAACTTGACGGTATGGGCGAGGCTTCTCGCCTCTGACGCGTTGCTAGGCTGTCGACATGGGTCTGGATGTGAGTAGCGGCGGTTACATAAAAGTCCTGAAACATGCGAGAAAGTTTCTCAACATTGGGAGGTGAGGGATGGACTTTGGCTGAGAGTTGCTCGATGAAACGGTCCGTAAGGCTTATTAGTTCGATCGGAAGGTTATCCAAGTCGACAGACGCTCGCGGAGGCTCCGCAGCCTCCTCGCTGATGCGGCTCTCGAAAGTGTCGGGAGCTCCGGCTTCTTGCTCGCTTTTGGCCAGCGGGCTGGATGAAGACCTCTGGGCTGCGTCTGGGCCATTGTGAAGCGTGCTGGCTCGTTTCGGTCGTGTATTCTCGGACGATATCGAAGGGGGGTCAGCGCGTGGGAAAGACTTGGTTGACCTCAGGGGACTTGGACGGTGCGACGTGTTGGAGGCCATGAAGCTGTTGCTCAAGCTACTGCAACTGGTACAGTTAGAAAGCAATTGTTGAAACAAACAAGACTCATTGGGAGCTTGCAGACACTGGGCCGATTCAGACAGACACGAATACACCAGGAAGTGCGGTTCAGTCATACCTAAGCTTCAGTCAGATGCATGAAGCAGTTAAGGATCTTGAAACTGCCAGAGACCAAGAATCCGAGACGGAAAAGTAAGTTGAACTGAAAAAGGAGGGTTGGCGGGCTACACAAGCATCTTGAGTCGGTGTCGTTTGGAGGCGAATAGAGCATCGAAACTAGTAAATCTATAATAATAACCGCATCTAAACACGCCTCGGAGCTGCTTGATGTCGCAAGTATCAATAATGACAGTTTGGCGGCGATGGTCGTTTGAGACTGGACGCCTGTCGCACTTGATGCATCTTCAGCCCCTGTCCTTGGCGGCTGATAAGACCCCGTGACCTCAGTCGACATCCGCGTGCCTCAGTCACCGTTGCTGATCAAACAAATGGACCTGGGAACGACAGCTCTTGGACTTAGTGATGAAGAACCAGGATGCAAACGACAGGAGCCAGCCGCGCAGTGTACACTAGGTAGTGTAGCGTGAAGGGACGTCTGTAACCACTCTATTTGTTAGCTTGGACAGCACAGCAGTGCATTTGCGTGACGTGCCACGCTACCATTCCGAGGCTGTTGGCGCGGATCCTTGGCGACCATTTGCATTCACGTCGCTGCAGACTCAGAGGCCAGCTACCCGTGCCAGTCAATTACTTTGCTGGAAGAAACCCCAAGTTCCGTTCCCACCGTATGGAGTATCTGTGCTGCTGTCCGTATTTACTTTCAAACTGAATTCATCTTTTCAGTTCACTCAGCGCATGGAATCGGGCGGTTCAGGTCCCAAGTAAACGAACATGCAGAGCAGCTGCGGCCGTTGAGGGGCCAGGGGCGTCATTTGTTGTGGAGAGAGAGAGGTCACATGTTCAGTACCGAGGAACATAAGAAAGAAAGTTGCGTCCTGATAAGAACAAAGTATCACTAGGCGTAATTCACTTGTAAATATACATGGCCCTCTTCGTGCACTAACAAATTGAATTGGGCCCGATAAGAGGTAGTTGATTGGCAATGGTGTTCCGGCCATCGGCTGGCCTGCTGCGTCGCTGCCTCGTCATCCGGCACAAGACGCGCGGGGACTTCCATCCCCATCCTCCAGCCTTTGGTTCTCTAATCGCATCATCTTGATTGCATAAAAACAACGCCGAGGACACAACCCTATGTTTAACCGGCGTCCTCCTTTCCTTTGTCATTTATCATAGGATCCAGCTTTTGACGGACGGCCTTCCCAGCATGTTTTCGAAACGAAGGAAAGCGGATTCACGATGCACCTCTACGGGCAAGGTCACGGCCCAGTTGCTGCTCTCCTTCCTTGCAGTCACAGCGTCACCCGTTGCCGCGGCAGGCAGCCCCCGACAAGAAGTTCAAGCTCTGTTTCCCATTGAAGTCGCCCCCATCCCTCCCCTTCTGCCAGAAGTGCGGGCTCTAGCCGAACACACATTCGTAAGTTCGCTGCCTTAATGTTAATTTTGCTCTCAATCACACCCCCGCTGGGAGTGAACAAAGGTTAATAGCGTTCTTACATTAGACCCTCAGACATATCTATCATCATGGAGCTCACCGACACCCGACGCTCCATCGGAAGATGGACGTTTTAAAACCAAACGCGGACGTATGGTTAGCAGCCGAGGATGGATACAGCGAGGAGAGAATAGGACCACTCAAAGCTCGGAGCACCTCTTTGCGGATACAACGATTAGTCGACCGAAGACCGAGTGTGGTGGATCCCATGGTTGCCATGGCACGAGAGCGAGGTTATGTCTCTGTCATGTCCCCCGAAGCGTGGACCATGGATGACGTAGCTGGGCCCAACATCACGGACAAAGACACGGTCTTGACTCTAGCCCTGATGGCCTCCAATGCATATGTGGAGAAACCTGGCGAAGCAGACTGGGAAGATGTTGGTGCCCCGTTCAACAGGAGTGCTGATTTTGGCTGGGAAGGGGATGGGCTGCGTGGCCATATTTGGGCGGATGAGAACAACTCAACTATCGTCATTGGGTTAAAAGGGACTTCTCCGGCCGTCTTCGACGGCGACGGTACCACCACTAACGACAAGGTTAACGACAACCTATTCTTCAGCTGTTGTTGCGCTCAGCAGGGTCCGTGGACGTGGCACCAGGTTTGCGACTGTGCGACAGGCACCTACACCTGTAACAACACTTGCGTCGTCAAAGCACTCCGTGAGGAGAACCGGTATTACCAAGCGGCACGAGAGCTCTACGCTAATGTGACAGAGCTTTATCCCAACTCCAAGGTTTGGTTGTCGGGACACTCGCTAGGTGGAGCAGTCAGCTCCATGTTGGGTCTCACGTACGGTGTTCCTGTCGTTACATTTCAGGCCGTCCCAGAAGCGTTACCAGCAAGCCGCCTAGGGCTGCCGTTGCCTCCAGGTGCCGACCCGGATGCGCCACAGACTAGAGAGTACACAGGTGCCTTCCATTTTGGCCACACTGCCGACCCAATATACATTGGCACCTGCAATGGAGCGACGGCGTCTTGCTCATTCGGTGGCTATGCCCTCGAGTCGGCCTGTCACACTGGCCGGGAGTGTGTTTATGACACCGTCGGTGATAAGGGCTGGCGCGTTGGTATCGGGACGCACAAGATTCGATCGGTGATCCATGACGTGATCATGAAGTATGACAAGGTTCCCGAATGCAAATTCACTCCCGAGTGCCGCGACTGTGGAAACTGGAAGATGTACGAGAGCAACGGAACCGAATCGTCAACATCATCCACGTCGTCACAAACTTCGACTAAGACGCGTACTCGCACAGAGACATGCAAAACTCCGTAAGTAGTTCAGCCGTAATATTTTTCTTCTCTCTTTCTTCTCTACATGCTGACTCCGCGATAGGGGATGGTGGGGATGTCTGGATGAAACGACTACGGCTACGGGAACTCAAACATCGACCGAGGTGACCACGACCTCAACGAGGACGTGCCTAACACCGTAAGTTTTTGGCAATCTGCACACCCAAACATGGTTTTTGCTGATGAGAACACAGGGGCTGGTTTGGTTGCAAAGACAAGACGATCACGACCACGACCACGACCACGACTTCGACAACACCTGTCAAGACCACAAAGACGTCAACCACTAACACAACATGTTTGACACCAGGGCGCTTCTGGGGTTGTAGTGACAAGACGTCGACGCTGATTGGCGGGACAACTACCCGGCAGGAGCTGACTATCACATCGCCCCCCAGCCTGCCTACATCGGTCACAACTACGACGTCCCCGACAGAAACACCCCCGACGAGCACAGCAAAATGCTTGCGGCGGTCGTGGTACGGCATGTGCGAGGAATGGGACACGGATACACCAGAGCCCAACAAGGAGGATATCTAGCTGGGCATGTTGATTTGTAACTTTATATGCTTGTTACTGCAAATCTGTATTCGGGCGCGACGGCGTATATGCTTTTATTTGGTCAAGTTGGGTAGGTACCTACGGAGAATACAGCAAAGCAAAGACAATGGGACATAGGGGAGGGCGTTGGGTCTACAGGACTTCTGAGCGGGTTGGTTGGTCGTGAAGCACCAAACTTCTGTTACTACTACATATTTACAGTCATTGGTATATAGGAAGCGAGACAGAAACAGTTAAGGGGCCATATCGGATGGTGATGGAGTAGGGCGGAGACGGCCATCATGCGCGTCGTTGGGAGGGACCAATGCCCGATGGCCGCATATGCAAGCTCCGCCCCACTGTGTGCTGCAACCCATCAAGACGGGGCGTGCTGAGAAGAGCTTGGCAGCGCCCCGATTTGTGTATAAGTCGGGCGCATCTGCACCCGCCATGCTGGCTCCAGCATCAACGACTGACTCCAGTGCCAGACTTCGTCCAGCCTACAAGTGATAGAAGGGATGGAGCCGACCAAGCCCGCGGCGGCTAGCCTTGAGGCGGAACTGACCTGTTCAGTAGGTTTGCACTTTTCTGCACCAGGAGTTTTCAATCCCGTCTCCCTCACGACAGCATGTCTCGTTTCGTTTCTTCCCCCACATTCAATTCTGGGATCTTCCGAACCCCTCACCCCACGCTTGGATACACCCAAAAGTTTGGTACCTGCTGCTGACTGTGGTGCAATGCCAGATCTGCACCGACCTCCTCTATCAACCGCTTACCCTCCTCGACTGTCTGCACACCTTCTGCGGTGCCTGCCTCAAGGAATGGTTCGCCTGGCAAGCCATGCGCGCCGAGGGCGCCCCCGTCCCGCCCCCGCCTGACCTGCCCGTTTTTACCTGCCCATCGTGTCGCGACGGGGTGCGCGACACGAAACATGACGCCCGCGTCGTGACGTTGCTGGATATGTTCCTTGCGCTAAATCCGGACCGGGTTCGCTCCGAGGCGGACAGAGAGGAAATGGACCGACGATACAAGAAGGGCGACCGCGTCATGCCCCGCCTGAAGTTCCTCGATCGTTCGGAGGAGCAGAAGCGTCTCGATGCAGAAGAACGCCGTCTACTGGAGGAAGTGCAACAGCTTAGTTTGCGCGATGCATTGGCTGTGGCGGAGAGGGCTGATCGCAGCGGTCGTGGGAGGAGGGACGCTGAGAGGAGGGGCCAGAGTGAGCGGCGGGCGCAAAGTGCGAATCTGCGAGTGGATAGTGGTAGCTCGGGGGAAGAGAGGCGACGCCGGAGCGAGTCGCGGAACCGCGCTGGGTCGGCTACGGCAACGATAGAAGAGGTGCGCACCAGGCATATTGAGCACCAGTCGTCGCTGCGATCCCTGATTAGCGCCGAGGGAGCGGGGACAAGGGATATTGAGCGCGAGATTGAGGAGTTTACCAAGCAGATTCAAGAGGAGGGGTTGTTGGATGGGCTGGATTTAGATAACATCGACCTGCGGAGCAACGACGAGCTCAGCAGAAAGATCACCGAGGCATATCGGCGGCGCTACCGGGAAAGATCACGCCAAGACGGGAGAAGGCGCAGCAACGCGAGTGCGCATTCACAGCGATCGGACCGGTCGACGAGGCCCAGGGCGCAAACCGGGACCGGAGATACATCAAGGCCTACGAGCCGGCATGGTGGACATTCTTCGCGACCGCCAAGCGCTAGCAGCAGCGACGAACGAGGGCGATACCCCCCATCCAGCTCTACTCATCTCGAGCCTGGAGAGCCTGGGCGGAGGCGACAGACTCCCAGCGGGAGCCGGAGCGCGACAGCACCAGTCCCCGCTACGCAGCCTGAAATCAGGGGGGTTTCAGTCCGCTCTCAAACTGACCTGACAGTGCGGCCAAGCGTCGGGGTGGTTATTGCTGAGGCGAGGAGTTCAAGCTCCCCGACAACGACTACCGTGTCGAGCGCGAACAAAGGACACGGAGACTCTCCGGATCAACGAGGCGCCTCCTTTGGGGCTCGGACAGTTGCCGAACTCGGCATCTCCCAACCACCACAAGGAGATGCTGGGTCTGACTCGGACTCGCGGAGCAGAAAGAAAGTGATGCGACCGACCGCTCTCATCACCACCGGCATGGGCAACACGGCAGCCGCCACTTCCGGGCCACTGACCCCAGGCCCCACGACGCCGCCTTTGTCGTCGCCCAGACGAGCCCCCCTCCCGCGTTATAAAGAACCGCTGGTCACCTGTAACGGCTGTTCCAGACAGCACATCGAATACGAGCTCCACTACAACTGTGCCGTCTGTCACAGTGGTGACTGGAATCTCTGCCTTGACTGCTGGCGTCGCCGCAAGGGGTGTCTTCACTGGCTCGGATTTGGCCGGTCGGCTTGGGAGCGCTGGGAGAAGCTGCGGTTGTCAGGAGACCCTCGATGGGTCAATAGCCCCCCGCACTTTCTCACGGCCAACCGCTTCCTCCCACCACGATCCACGCCCGGTGGAGCAGAAGGGCGCCGCACGCTAACGACAGAAAACCCCGTGGACCGCCTTCAAAGCGGCACTTTTTGTTGCCGGTGTGCGGCCTGGACCAACGACGGCTACTGGCGGTGCGACACATGCAATGACGGCGAATGGGGGTTCTGCACTGCTTGCGTCGACACGGGCCTCGCGTGCAGCCACCCGCTCCTCCCTATGGCCTACCAGCCGCCCCCTGACCTGGCCCGCGCCTCGTCTCCCCCTCCCCCAGGGACCACCCCACCTGCCAGCCCTGGTGGCTCCCGTCCTACCCAGTCTGCACCGCGTGCCTTCCGCCCTATCGTCGTTCCCCGCGTATGTTCCATCTGCCGTAGGAACATCCCCGCCGCCGACCCCCGTCTGCACTGCTACGAGTGCGCTGTTGACGGCGATGCCGACATCTGCCACCCATGCTATGGGGGGCTTACGGCCTCGGGCAAGATGGCGCCCGAGAACGGAGCCGCCGGCTGGCGTCGCTGTTCGCGCGGCGGCCATCGCATGGTGGTGGAGGTATTTGCCCCGGACAACCGCCGTCGCGTCGTGCAGGATCTGGTGGGCGGACGTCGGCTCGCCATCGATGGGTGTCCTGTCGATGCACGCGACGGTTTACAGGCGTGGATGTGGAAGGATGCGGGTGGAAAAACGGTGAAGCGACTGGTAGCTGAGGACGTTACTGTCAACACCGAGGGCGTGTCCGTGGGTGACGGAGACAAGTTCACCAAAACGGCCTTCCCGCCCGATGGGGGCGCATCACCGCGCGCCGTATCCGGATGGGGGTGGTATCCTGAGTCGGGTGTGACCGACGAGCTTATGTTTCCCAAGTGGGCTGATATTCTCGAGGTTGAGGACCAGAACGGCGAGTGGTTTCACGGATTCTATATGGGCGCGGCTGGGTTGTTCCCGGCGCCCTACGTACGGCTACAGACCACGCACAGGCATCCACATCCATAACCGCATCCCCAGTAGCGAGACAGAAAACAGCGGTTACTACTCTTTATATAAATACACATAAGCACAATTTCGAAAACTGCTGCTTTATTTGTGCTTCCACTCCGGCTTTTGCTTTTCAGCAAATGCCTTCATGCCAATCTTTTGGTCCTCAGTGCCAAACAGGCTGTGGAAGACGCGGCGCTCGTACTCAACGCCGTCACGAAGTGCCAAGTCTTGACTCTTGTTCACCGCCTCCTTGGCCGCGATGACGGCCACCCGTGAGTAGCCGGCAATGGTCTCGGCCGTGTCGAGCGTCGCTTTGATGAGCTCGTCGTGCGAAGCAAAAGTACGAGCAGCGACGCCCCAGCGCTCAGCCTCCTCACCACTAAAGAACTTGCCTGTCAGGATCAGCTCCATAGCCTTGCTCTTGCCGATAGCGCGCGTCAGGCGCTGGCTGCCGCCGGCGCCGGGAATGGTGCCCAGCTTGATCTCGGGTTGGCCAAATGTGGCGCTCGTGGTGCAGTAGATGACGTCGCACATGAGAGCCAGCTCGCAGCCGCCGCCCAGTGCGTACCCTGCCACGGCAGCCAGTATGGGCTTCTTGATCGTCGTGGTCAGCTCCGACCAGCTCTCAATGAAGCCATGTGTGTACGCTTCACTAAAGGTCAGTGGCGCCATCTCCTTGATGTCAGCTCCAGCCGCGAACGCCTTGGCCGACCCCGTCAGCACAATCGCCCCGATTGACGGGGACGCTTCAAACCCCCGCAATGCCGTGTTGAGCTCATGAATCAGCGGTGTGCAAAGCGCATTGAGCGCCTTCGGCCGGGATAGGGTCACTGGAAGCCGAGTATCAGCTCTAATCTCCCATGGTAAATGTGATCAAATCACCTTGACCGACGCCTGGTCGGGGCTCCGAGATTTCGAGGTAGTCATACTTGTTCCCAACCGGGTAGGACGGTGATGAGGATGAGTAGGTGCGACCAACGGCAATACGGACGGGTGCGGCGAACGAGCATGAGCGAACGAGCGTGGGAGCTGCCAAGCGCAGCAGGTTGACTGATGCTAGGGAGGGATGCATGGCTTTATCGTGTGCTGACTTCTTTTTGTCTCGTCTGCCGTATTGCAGCTCGCTTAACTCTCATCAGAGGCAGATCGATTTCAAGTTTAATCTGTTCTAGTCTCTCATGTGGTCGCCAAAAAGCGGCGGGAAGATGTGCTTGTTGCGATCTTCACCAAGAGTTAACGTTAGCTACGAGCCCCACTTGGGTATGCCAAGGCTATCCTCGGCTTAACGCTCACGTCCTCGGGCCTTGACAAAGAAACTCGTGACACTCGACAATGCGCACTCTACACAGAGTGCAGCCCCTGAAAGATTGTTAGCTCGTACCTTTGGGAAGGGACCAGTGTGCAAACCTCAAACCCCAGCGTTTTCCAACGAAAAATATGATTTGAAGCGGGAATTTTGAGATTGTTAACCGCAACAATGCCCTTGGTCCACTGATAACAAAATCTCTACGAAATACTTTACTTTGCGATGAAAAAACGATGAAGTTTGAGTGCGTCAAAGCTTGGCAATAGAGGTGAACAATCTTCTCAGGGATGTAGTGTATTCGTGTATTTGTACAGATACCTGTAAGTCTTTGCCGAATGCCGGCAGCTTTGTCGTCCGAGGATCTGAAAGCGAGCCGCCAGGCAGAATTGTTCATTCAAGGGATGGTGCAATGTCTCAGTCGGTCTTCTTTATCTGTTTCTTTTTCCGTTTCTTTTTCCTTGGAGGTCCTCGAAGCTGATTACAAGGTTGACTCATTACCTGGGGTACGAATACTGTGCCCCCTCCGTCCTTATCCCCTAATTATCTCGCGGCAAGTGTGCAATGCACATTATGACACTATAATTACCTATACCGTTGGGATTCTGGCGAACAGCCCAACAACCTGGTTATGAGGAGCTGAGCCTGTGAGGAGTTTATCCATTGGGATCACCTGGTGACTTGTGCTCTAAAGGGGAGAGAGGAAATTTTCAGACTTCTTGTATTGTAGTTACCGGAATTGTGCCAATTTATCTGCTGAAAGTTCAGGATCACACTCTTATAGAGTGGGAGATAAAATTCCTTCATTTCACTTTTTCATGGGTTGGCGTGAAAGGCCATTCGGTCAGAGCTCCAAGGTTCTGGCAGGTCTCGGTTTGCACGTCACGGCCTTACATCGGCCTGCGGTGGATTTCGTGTGCACAACCCTCATCATGACCAATCTAGTTACGCGCAAGATTTCCATTTCAGGAAAATACTTGAAAAATGGAACTTCGAGAGGAAAAAGATGGGGTTGAGATTTCCGCTGGCATCAGCCCTGATGCCAAGGAAATATACCCGTTGCGCCCAACCTACTCCGTAAAGGGCGAACAAAAAAAAAAGCCCGTGCATCATCATGCTGCAATTACCTAATCCAGAAACGCCAGATTTCCTCCCAGCGCGCAACACAAATTCCTCCGGACTGCCAGTTGCATCACAACTTTCCTTTGATATCCTCCATATACGCATCACACAGCCGCAGGGCTCACCGATAGGCGGCCATGGATCCGATTGACGAACCTACAACGCCCTTTGGCACATTCACCGCGCAAAGCAACAAACTTCAGAGGGTACAAAACGGCTTGTGTTACCATTTGCTTGATCGCGATAGCTGACAGCTACAGCAATACCAAGCGCTCCTAGACCAGTCCACGCCCCACGTCATATATCGGTGGGTTGGAACAGCCATCGCGCTCTTACTCTTCTTCGTGCGCGTTTTCGTTGCTCAAGGCTGGTATATTGGTATGCCCCAACATTTCTTTGCAGCGCGAGGCTACAGGTCAAAGAGACGCTGACTGACAGACACGCAGTTGCCTACGCCCTCGGTATTTACCTCCTGAATCTCTTTCTCGCCTTCTTGCAGCCCAAGTTCGACCCATCAAATGAAGCTATGGATAACGACATGGAGGACGGCGCCATCGGAACTTTGCCCACACGACAAGACGAGGAGTTTCGCCCCTTCATTCGCCGGCTCCCTGAATTTAAGTTCTGGCATGCCGCCACCCGTGCCATCACCATTTCCTTTTTCTGCAGCTGGTTCGAAATCTTCAACGTGCCCGTTTTCTGGCCAGTCCTGGTCATGTATTGGTTTATGCTATTCATCCTCACGAGTATGTTCCAGGTACCCCTCCCTGACGAAGATAAGAATGCGATGCTGACAGTCTGAACAGTGAGGAAGCAAATCCAGCACATGATTAAATACCGCTACGTGCCCTTTTCGTTCGGCAAGACACGGTACGGAAAAACCAGCGCCTAGGCCCATTCTATTCGGGCTCGACAAGCGACAGATGGGGGGCCGCGATAGAAGATCTGATGTATTATGACTGGACACACTGGCGCTCATGGCAACAAACCTGTATAATTCTATATACACTTTTCTAATAGGATGCAAGGAAAGAGAGTTCGGAGTTCGCTGCCGCGGCGCTGGCACCCGGGGGTTGGGTTCTGTCAACTTGAGAGGAAACACATTCATGAACATACGGCGAGGATACGCGAAAAGGGTGTTGGAGCCTGCTCTTCAAACAGCTCAGGTTATGATTACACATGTGGCTTGGATCGGGGCCTGGACTATCATTATCGCTCTGCCCTTTTAACCTCTTTCTCAATGTCCGCTGGGTAGTCGATTCCATTTGTTGCCCCCTGGTACCATCTGCCTCTTGTTTTTCCTTTTGCAATGATAGTTCCCAACAACATTGAGTAGTATACCCAGGCGAGCCAGGCAAAGCGGTTGCCAAAATAATCGGCACTCAGTACCTTGCAGTACTTTGTTGAACCCTTCAACTCGTCAGGCTGCCAGGTATTTGCAAGTACTGTAACACCACTGACAGATCTCCTGACGATATCAGACTAACAGCCTCTAGAGCGACACCCAATAATTTCTGTTAGATGTTCATCGTCCGCACAGGCCAAAATCTTTTGCAGTGCCGATTATTTTGGCAACCGCTTTGCCAGGGCACTTTGAGTAGGTACCCGAATCTGGGGCGACCTGTGGTTTGTAGTGGCACTATATTCTCTTACAACAATCAGAATTGACCTAGCTGTGTTCGGACTGATGTCCCAGGCCATTTTCATGATCGCTATCTCACGTGACACCCTGCTGTTATCAACGCAAGGCCAATACCGCTCGCAAAACCTATAGATCATGCTAACCAAGAACCGTTAGGTCGGTTCTGAAGAGAATGGTACTCACCAAACTTTCTTGGCCAGCTGCACCTGGTTCGCTCTCTTGACTTCGCCTTGCCAAGGCTCGACTTTCTTTGTTACCTCTCCGCTGGCGAAACATTGCACTCAAATATTCACCTTACCGAACAATCGAAAAGAAATCCAGCGCACCTTTTTCTAATCGCGGTGCAACGTCCATCCCGACCTACGGTTTCCTACTTTCACGTCCTAAAATCGCAATTGCGGTTTCACGACCCTCGAGCTGCACGATCATGGCGTCGTCTCAATCCAGAGGCGGCGGCGAACGCTTGATTCACCAAGATTATATCGCCAGGATACGATATTCCAATACACTACCCCCGCCGCCTCATCCCCCTAAGCTTCTTGACATTCCCAACACCGGTCTCGCCAGTGGACAATACACATCGCCTAGCTTTGCTTCCCGCCTTGCGCGCGAGCAACCTCTGAATATTGAGGCGGATGCAGAGCTTGGAATGCCGCTGGACTTGGTCGGGATGCCAGGCGTCTTCGATGGCGATGAAAGTTGTACGTACTTGCATATATTTCCCACCGCGACCTTCCTCACCGGACGATTGACTGACCCTCACCCAGCTATCCAGGCACTGGCACAGACGCCGCTAGTCCACGCCCACGATCGGCCCCTCTTGAGGCCCCTCTCTACACTGGGCAAACCAAAGACGGCTGATGCCGCCGTATCGTTCCTTCGCAGAACCGAATATATCTCGTCGGTACAGACGAGACCCAAAGAGAACATCTTTCTCAAACCGACAACGGGCATTGCCAAACGACCCGAGAAACGCAAGGTGTCCCCGGAGCCAGATAAGGGAACGCCGGCATGGATTAAGCGGCGCATCGAGAAGAGTTTTGAGATCGCTGCCGCGCATCTCGCCGATGTCAGCCGTGTCAGACACCCATCCAAGCGCAATGTCAAGCTCCTGGACTCGTTCCCCGTCCTCCCCGACCTCGACGCCTTTCCTGACTCGGGCGCTTATGTTACTGTCAAATTCCAGACCAATCCGGTCAACACGTCCGATTCATACGATACCCGCCTGCTCTCGGGCATTTTTAAGCCAATCGAGCGAAGCGCTGCCGAGGACAAAGCATTCGAGGCTGCCTTCGCTGCGTTTGAGCGCGATCCGGCAAATAATGCTAAACCATCTAACATGATGAACTATGACTTTTTTCTCCCCGCCGATAAGGACACAGGCGAGCGCTTCCGTCAACGCTTCGATGTGAACGACCCACGACGACATAGTCCATCTCTCTACACCCTCGCTTCAGAGGGCAGCTTCCGCTTCCCGCGCGTACGAGCCTATGAAACAGCACAAGAGAAAGAAATGGATCATGACAACAAGTATGATGAAGAGGTCATCCTGGCCTACCACCGCGATGAGACAGATCAACGCCCAACTGATGACGGCGCTCTCAAAGCGGTATATTATTACCCCGTCATGCAGCGCAGTACAATCCGGAGCCAGCGTACCAAGAACATCGCGCGCACCATTGGCATTGCTACGGATGAGGAGGAGACGCACCTTGATGAGCTGCATGTTCAGGTTGACGAACCGAGCGAGGAGCTAAGGGCAGAGCTTTTGCGATACAAGCACATGCCTGTTGGGTTCGTGCCCGATTACGACGATGAGGACGACGCGGACGATGAGGACAGGGCCCCTAGCCGTTCCGCGAGTCCGGCGCGGAATGGCAAGGACGTCGTCTCGGACCAAGATCAGGATGCCGAGGGTGAGGAGGAAGATTGAGGGGCGCCTTAGGTCGCCGTAATTTTGATCTTGCTTTGGGGTCATGTCTCGCAGCAACTTGGACTTCCATCATTTCCCTCCCTCGGAATTTACATGACACCTAAGATGCCAGTCATAGCCGGAGTTGTTAATTGAAGAAAAACCCCCATCCTTCTCGCACTTCGTGTGGTCTCGAGTCAGTCTTGGCTTTCCTCAGTCTTGGGGTGAAGTTCGAAGCCTTCTCTTGTATGGATGCAACAATGGCCGTACAATGACAAACCACAAGGGTCACTTTTCGATGGGTACCACATCAATGATTGTGTATAGCTGACGTCCCCGTGTTGAGAGCTCATGGTCATAGACTCTTCGATGGCCCGCCCCGAAAACGCAGTAAGTTGTTTCAACAAATTGGGTGATTAACCAGGCTGCTGACTAAGGCGTTTGGATTCACCAGCCCAGGCAAGCCAGCTCAAATCCACGAAGATTCTGAGACCCCTAGCTGGCGGCCGTGGTCCACAATCTCACAGGGCTCCGTGAACGGGCACCGATCGTTTTGCTACATTGCACCCAGTCAAGCAATTTGGGGGGTTGCAGTCAAATGCACAGGTGGCTCAATGTTCAGAGGAAAAAAGCCATTTTTGAAAACACCAAAATACAGTTTATCCCCCTAAAACTTTAACGCCGATTCTGACATCTGCCGAACTGCTCCTTAGCACGACATCAAACATTTCTCTAGAAACACCACGCGTCCCGACTCTCACCTCCCACAGAACGTTACAGATCAACGAAGCCGCAAAAGAAAAGGGAAGGGAAGGAATGAAACGAGAGCCTCGGTGAAGGACCACCTATCATCTCCGACAAAAGTGTCAGCCATTCGACAACCCCAAAACAATCCCCTTAGCCCAAATCCCGCACCGTTTGGCCGACCCTAGAACCGTCGTGGAGTTACAAAGACTTTCGCTCGAGATCGTTAACTGAGTACTAGGCTGAACCGCACTGAGCAGCCTGGGCTTGAAGCATATCGGTGTGCCTCGGGTTGGCATCGTGGGAGTTGACATTCACGGCGAACTGAGCACTCTTGGCCTTTCTTCGTGGTAAACTCGCGCATGAGTAAAGCTTGAGCAGCTGTTTGACGTCGTGTCTGAGATACCGTCACACTCTTTGCCAACGTTTATCCACGTGTCATCCATATTGGAATGATTTTTCTGAGATGGATCCGCTCCACCGTTTCGATGATGTCAGAGGCTGCAGTTGCCTTCTTGTGACATTCGTGTCATTGAGGCTTGCCAGGTTGGCCTCCCCGGCCGTTTGGACTAGTTCACCCTTGCGCCAAGTACGCGCTCTATTACATCCCATGCGTACCCTTTTTCCGTGTTGTGCTTCCAGTTGAAATCATGGTGGTATTCGTGGTCAAATACTCGACTATTTCGTTGAATTTCGCCTGGCTTAGCCTACCATGGCTATCCTTCCGACTGTCACAACCCTTGTTGAGGTATTCCTGAAATTTAGGTAGGGTCCCTGGATTGCCCGAGATGGGTTTGTGCTGAGAGGATTCTGTCATCATGCTAATGAACACGAACGACCTCCGCCCCATTGTCCCGGACTCCACGGGAGCCGCTGCGCGACCGGTCAGATGCGAGTGTGTTACGATTTGTAAATATGACGGATCGCAGCTAATCAAGGCAGGATTGCACGGGGTTGGCTCGTGTTGACGTATGGGCAGGTTTCAGCGCATGAGAGATGAGGCGAAAAGAACAAAAACGACGAGGACTCCCCCCCTCCGATAGGGCATAGACGCCTCGATGTTCATCAGTACACCGTTCATCGAGTTACGAACGATGTATCATGGATGATTGGGTCAGATCGGGTGTTACAAGCGACGCTAGATGTTGTGCAATATTTCCAATATCTTCTTCCGATCATGTCATCTCAAGCTGCTGGACATCTGGCGGAGCCCGTTCACCAATCGAATACTAAGAGAACCGACGCGATTCGGGCCTTCGAGGCACCCAGCGCAGCAAGAAGAGAGCTCTACACAACAAGAGGAGGTCACTATACAGCAAGAGACTTCACTGCAGCAAGAGCAGGATGGAGTGAGAGCGCCAGCGACACGAACACTGGTGCGGGCGTGATTTAATGGCAACATGGTATTGCTTGGGTAGTCTTAGTCGTCAGGCGACTCGCTGACATGTGGGATACTAAATAGGTATTCATTCTATCGATGCAGAACAGCTACAGGATTTAACAGTGTGCATCTCTTGGTAGCGATTGAGCACACATATATCAGTGCACATGCAGATAGTGTGTGGATAGCAACACTAACCGCCTTTCTGCTGGCAAAAGCAGCCGTGGCTGGGTATGGCTTGTCGGTCATTGCTTATCCCAAGGCAGGGCTATATGGAAGTACGTACGTCAATAGGACCTAAGTAGAACGGGGGGGGCCGGGCCGGTCCACATGCTGAACTTCTTGAAGACTTAGTAGGGTAATTAAAAGAACATGTAGAGGATAAGGATAGATTGGGCCGGCGCTTTGGTTTCATCACGTTCAATACACTACATCAGCACTATGGCTTCCAGGTTTCTAAGTTTCGCGGTCCTCATCCCCTGATCCATTTTACCCCGCTGTGTTGCATATGGGTTTCTGTGTCGCCTCACACCCCTCATCCCATTCAACATCCAGCACATGGACACCCCAAACCTAGGCATCACCGCTTGATCAAAATCGCCATTAAATATCGTCTCCGTTTTCCAGCCTGGGCAATTAGCACAGAACGGAACGGGACAGGATACATTCCTGTAAACCACCAACTTGTGGCTTCGCCCCCCCTCTTCAACAGCCCGCCCCACCTGACGACGCCACCTCACCTACCCACGTCAACAATGGCCGGCAGCAGCAAGAAAAAAGAGGATCCTTCCTCCAAGGGCAAGGGCAAAGGCAAGGGCGCCGCCGATGATAGCAAGACCAAGTCCAAGGGTGGGGACAAGAGCAGCGACAAGGACAAAGACAGGGCGGGAAAGGGAAAGGGTGCGCAGTCGATCAATGTGCGGCATATCTTGGTGGGTTTCTTTTTTCTTCTCTCTCATATCTCTTCTCTGATCGGTTTGTTCATTCATTTCCCCTTTCAAACTTTTAACCCGATTAAAAAAAAGGGAAAAGAAAAGGGGGGAACCAGCAGTAGTTCAAAAAGGGGCCGTTATCCTCAACCGTTTTTCATTCCTCCTGGCCCGCCCCTTTTCCGTTTGTTTTGTTTCGCTCGTTCCTGTTTGTCTTGCTCCTCCGAGGGTAGTTCCTTATTCCATCCATCTTTTCTTTTTCTTTTTCCTTTTTCTTTTATGTCCCATCAGTCGCTTTGAGCGGGTGGCTGACCAAGAGCGTCGCAGTGTGAGAAACACTCGAAGAAGGAGGAAGCACTGACCAAGCTGCGTGATGGGGCCAAGTTTGACGAAGTGGCCCGGGAATTCTCCGAAGACAAGGCAAGGCAAGGTGAGTTTTTCCGAGTTTGACTGTTGAGGAAACCTGCTTAGGTAACCTTCATACAGGGGGATCGCTGGGTTGGAAGTCCAAAGGGAGTCTGGCCCCTGAGTTTGAGGATGTGGCTTACACGCTGGATACGAGCACAACAGCAAGCCCAAAGATTGGCGAGGCAAAGACTGAGTTTGGTTACCATATCATCATGGTCGAAGGACGCAAGTAAAACTAGCATTACAGCATCAAGTCAGTCAATCTCAGAGCTGGTCACAATTGGCTCAAAGCCAGAAAACTTTTTTTTCTTTTGGATGAACGAGAAGTCATCAGCCCGTCCAAGGGCCAGATTGATTTTTGTTCGTCTTATGCCGTATGCAAAGGTAACCGTCCCGGGGGCGCCAGTTTCATGCCTCAACACCAGCTGGTAGAGCCAGAGTACATCCGAGGCGCCGCATGCGCGGCTGGACAAAGCCCCAACCTCTATGATGCCATCCCGGATCGAAAACGCCGCACGACTCAAAATCCCATTACTGCTCGGTCTGGAAGTAGTTGAGGAGGATCTGCAATAGCATATCAGCAAGCTACCCAGTTCCAGAGGAAATTTTCGGTAACATACGCTTCTTTCTTGGCTGTCAGCACCCCAGTCCTTAACGACAACGCAGGAGCAGTTGACGACCTTGCGGGCGTTGCCCTCCCGGTCCAGAACGCCTAGACCACTCCGTCAGCATTCCGCTCTTTCTTCCAGACTATAAAACTCCATCCACTCACAAAGACCGGCCCACTCGCCCAATTGCTTTCCATCAGGAACCTTGATGAGGGGGATCTTGTGCTCAGAGCACAGGGCGATGACAAGTTTCTTGTAGGCCTCCTCCTCGCACGACTCGTTGAGCACGCACATGTGGGCCTGTCGGCGATCGAGGGCCTTGGAAGCCTCGCGCAGGCCACGAGCGAGACCGTCGTGCATCAGGGCAAGCTTGAGAACACCCTTGAGGGCGTCCAGGACGGACATCTGGCCCTTGGAGCCAGTCTCGGCCGAAACCTCGACCTCATCGACGTTGGGAGTCTCTTCTACGTCCGACTGAATTAATATGCGGTTAGCATTGACGACTGGGGGGCACTTCCTGCTTTGCTTCATCTCTGCCAGATGACGGCGGGGAGAGCGGCCGTCGCTCTTCCCATGGTGGGGAAAACCGTGCAGAGGGGGGAAAGCCAATAGGGTAACCCACCATCTTGATGTTATGATTTCAAGTAAGCTGCCGGTGCGATCCTCGAAGAGTTGCTGTTGATTGCTTTTCTTGCGGTTGTTGTATGTAGTATCGAGAAAGAAGTATCAAAACGGCCGGTGGGCGAAATATGCGAGATTCTGTGCGATGCCAATCGCCCCACCCAATCGGCACAAGCTCCAAAATTCGCTGTTGTGTGTGGGCGGGGACTCAGTGCGCCAACCCCAGCCCCGGTATGGCTCGAAGCGCTTGCTTAGGGCAAGGGGACCGGAGCTTGCTTTCGCACGGACCACCACCACAACCACGAACATCATCAAATTTTGGCTGCAACTATTCTTCGACCCACGACCTTCTCCTCCACACGAATCTTGCGACTATCACCTTTACAGCCAATTGAGGTATGTGATATTTCCGCGCGCCCGGAAATGACTTGAGATCAGGCAATGCCCTTCGCGAACGCCGAGGAGAGCAATCTGGTGTGGCGCGAGTCGGCAGAAATGCTTTTTTCTTGGGCCACACTAGATACGTTTCTCTTCATCCGGCAATGAGCGGGCAGAACCCTCTTGATCTTGGTCAAAGAGGGCACTCTCCATGCTCAGTATCGAGCGTTCGAAGGGCTAACAGCAACCGACTCTGGCAGATACCTCAATTCCCTCTGATTTGAGAATCTCCGTCCCACCAACACCGGCAAGATGGTTCGCACCTCTGTTCTACACGATGCCCTCAACAGCATCAACAACGCCGAGAAGGCGGGAAAGCGCCAGGTCATGATTCGTCCTGCTTCCAAGGTCATTGTCAAGTTCCTGCAGGTCATGCAGAAGCATGGTAAGACGCTCCCCTGGTTCCTGTTCCTCGCTATGCCTACATTCCCCTTTCCGGATTTGCAGGCCAAACTACGTACGTTCGGCATGATAACTAGACGACGGTCTCAAATCTCCCACGACTCCAGTCTTTTAAGTTGCCGATATATCAAATTCTGCGAGGACCTTACACATGTTCGGAGACTTCCAATGATGTCTTTTGTTTAATCTATCGCAACATTGCTAACAGCATGCTCCCAGGTTACATTGGCGAGTTCACCGAAGTGGTACGGCAATTACCCCCGGCTACCTAATCACGCTATCACTAGCTGCTGTTGGAAGCAATTTATGGAGGGTTTCCGATACTGACATTTCTATTCAGGATGACCACCGCTCCGGGAAGATTGTCGTCGAGTTGAACGGCCGGTGCGTACCTTTTGTTCTGCCCTCTGTGAGTGTTACTGACAAATTCTTTAGCCTCAACAAGTGCGGCGTCATCTCTCCACGTTACAACGTTCGTCTCAACGAGCTTGAGAAGTGGGTTGTCAAACTGCTCCCTGCTCGTCAGTTCGGCTACGTCATCCTCACCACGTCGGCCGGTATCATGGATCAGGAGGAAGCACGAAGGAAGCACGTTGCTGGCAAGATTATCGGTTTCTTCTACTAAGCTCCGTCGGGATCACTGGACAAGGGAAAAAATTGGGGCATTATGCGGCGTTAGCGGAATCGGAGCAGATATCACTTTGATGTAAGCGGATATAAGGCTTGCATTTCATTTTAGAATATGCAGCTGATATCGCGCAAAAGTGCTATGTTATCCCTGTTCTGAGAGATCTTGAGGTTTGTGAAATCGTACGCCATGTTGTGATTTGTGACTTCAAAATGCACGAAGCACCCTGTCCAGCCCCCAGCAGAAGGAATAGGGGCTGGCGTGGGATTTGCTTATCGATACGGAGAATGAAAATGCGCCTCGTGCGCGATCCAATGAACACGTCCAGGCCGTGGGTGGGTCTGCAACTTTTGTCTTGGGAAGGTTCAATCGGCCAGGCTCGCCAGCTGTTTCGCATCATCCTTCGAGTCGTCATTTTCTGCTACCACGTTCTCTCTCTCGCACTTGCTTGCAGCAACTCAACGTGCAATGTGTCAACACCGGCGGTGACAAGCCGATCGCATTCCTTCTTCCATTTCGCCCAACACCTGGCGGTGCTGCGTTGTGCTGCGAGCCGCTATTCACCATGATGCGACGGCGACAGTTTGTCGTCCTCAGCGGCCTCGTTCTGTTGGCATACTGTACATTTTCACTAATACGCGCTTCACCGCCAGCGCCGAGTTTCATCCCATCGCCCGAAACCCGGCCATACAACCCCAACACCAAGATTGAACCGCCGTTGCATGTTCCCATTACGGGCACCCCAAAGCCTGCTCCTAAGGGCTCCCACCCAATCTGGCACCTCACCACTGATGCCGAGCGCGAGTTCGAGAAGATAAAGGCCCGCCAGTCGCGCACGCTGCGCGAGGCCGTTACCGAATACCGCAAGAGATATGGCATGGCGCCGCCGCCCAATTTTGATAAGTGGTGGGCCTTTGCTCAGAGCAAGGGAACGGTGCTTGTGGACGAGTTTGACTCGATCCACGACCTGTTGACACCCTTCTGGGGCGTCAAACCGTCGACGATCCGGGCTCGCGCCAGGGAGGCTCTTGGGTTCGATAACGCTCTCATGGGTATGGCGATCAGGGACGGCAACATCACGCGTGCGGCCGGCGGGCCTGACTGGCAGCCGGCCGCCACGAGGAAGATGATGGATCCGTTTGTTCAATGGCTCCCGGACATGGATTTGGCCTTCAACGTTCATGACGAGCCGCGCGTCGTGGTACAACACGATGACATGACTAGATTGGTGCAGACAGCCCGTAGTACCACCATGGCTAGGGCAAGCGCTGTCAAGACGCCCAAAAACGAATTCTCGAGAACTAAGGGTCTGAGCAACGGCGTAGAGTTCGAGCCGACCAAGTTGACGCGCTTCAATTTTTTTGCGCACCAGCCGACGTGGACGCACTCGCGCATGTCATGCCCGCCAGCGAGCCCGGCGCGGAGGCTCGAGGAAGATCAGATGACGGACGACGTGGATAAGTTTGGGATGGGGGAGCTTGGTTTTGTCTATAACCAAACGGCCATGTCGGACATTTGCCTGTCGCCATCTCTGCGTGAGTCATACGGGTTCTTTGACCGTCCCAATGCCTACAACATTGTGCACGACTTGTTCCCCATCTTCTCGCAGTCCAAAATCTCGTCGTATGCCGACATCGTCTACCCTTCTCCATGGTACCATGCCGACAGAGTCAAGTACGATGCCGCCAAGGACGAGGAGTGGGACAAGAAGACAGACAAGCTGTACTGGCGCGGCTCGACAACGGGTGGCTATAGCCGCAACGGAGGATGGCGACGACAGCACCGCCAGCGCTTCCTCGCAAAGATCAATTCAGTCGAACAGGCAAAGGTCTTGGCCAACGAGGGCAACGACTACAACCAGAAGTGGGCGGTGCGCGAAGTGCCCCGGGGCGAGTTCAAGGACATTTTGGATGTCTTCTTCTCGCACATCGGCCAGTGCGACAAGCCCGACTGCGACGCCCAGCGTGAGTTTTTTGACGTCAAGCCAGCGGCCCCAATGGAAACGGCCTACAAGTACAAGCACGTGCTCGACCTTGACGGAAACGCCTTCTCTGGTCGATTCTACGCCCTCTTGCAGAGCCGTAGTCTCGTCTACAAGTATGCCCTCTTCCGCGAGTGGCACAACGAGTGGATTCGCCCCTGGGCGCACTACGTCCCTCTGAGCCTGCAGGGTGAAGACTGGCTCGAGGCAGTGCGTTTCTTTGCTCTCGAGGCCTTGGGGAAGAAGGAGGCCGAGCGCGTGGCAATGCAGAGTAAGGAGTGGGCCGAGAGAGTGTTGCGACATGAGGATATGGAAGTGTGGTTTTTCAGGTTATTATTGGAGTGAGTTTCTTTTGCCGTCTCACTTTTCATCACAACCACTGACTTGTTTGCACAAAGATATGGAAGAGTAATCGACGATAACCGAGAGACTATTGGATATTCTACCACCTGACGATGTGGTTCCCGCTTTCCAACCAATCTCGGTTGACTTGTTTGATTTTTGGACGGTGTTTGTCGGGCAAAAGCGAATATGGCTACTGTAATGCGTGATGGATTTCTCTATATCTCTATTGTACAACAGAAAGTGCCCCTTGTAGTGGGAGAACGAAAGCTGGCGCGGAAGTGGGCGACATGGCGTGTTGTGTGCATAGATATAACGGCATTGCGCATGGTTGGCGTTTTGTTGGTTTATCTTCGTGTTCGATTATTTGACTATCGGACTAGAATTTCTTATACATGTCAGTATAGCGTATCAGATCATTGGCGCTCATGAGTTGGCAAGGTACATGACTTTGTAGGCAGAGCAAGACCGTTTTTACTAGGGGATCTCTTTTATTGGCCAGGTTTTATTGGATGAAGAATAGACCAGATGGGTCCCTCCAGTCTACAAGGAAGACAATATTCTACAACAACGTAACAGGGTATGGGGTATCTACCTATACAAGTCCGGCTAGGCGAGAAAGCAGCCAAAGCAAACCCATCCATCCCAGACACCATCGCTAATACAAACACTTGACCCCAACCAACCTGGAACATCCATGATTAGACCCCAGGGGCCATATCCCTGTCGACACTCCCAGGGACATACATTTCCTGAATCCGCACCAGATCTATCATGGCTTTCTTCACACGCTCGACTTTATCTTCCACGGCTTGCAAATTCAGTGTCAACGACCGCGCCGGGCCCCCTCCACCCTCTACCGATATAGGAGATAGGGCCATACCCATGCCCGACGGTATCGAGACGCTATGGCCAAACTCATGCGCCCTCCGCCAGTTCTCCCCTGCGCGCTTCTCCTCCTCGCGGTTCTCCTTCCACTGGAAGGCGCCGCGGTCGCCAAACAGAGAACGCATGGCAGCCTCCTCCATATGCTCGTAAAGGTGCCAGTCGTCGAGTTGCGAGGGGCGGGGAATGCAGATAATGTCGGACATGTCGGGCTGGTTGGGGAGTTGGACGAGCGTGAGTGTGACGCGCCAGATCATGATGTCGTCGTGAAATTTGTGGTTGTAACTAGACAGTTTCCACCTGGTACGTTAAAGAAACATGAGCAATTTTGTCTGGGGTTAGGGGATCGACAAGGTAGATAAAAAGGAGAGGGGAAAAAAAACCCACATCCCATCATACCGCACTCCCCCCTCAGGCGCATAACAACTATGCAGCCTAGACCCCCTCAGAATCCGCATCGGTTTCCCCAACTGCGTGAGCAGTGAATACCATATATCCCGGGGCTGGCCATCGCGGGTATACTTGACTAGGCCGTTTCCCAAAATGACCTCCTTTCCTGTCAATAGCGGCAGTACCGTATTTCCGTACTTGCCCTTGGTGGGACGTTCCTCATCCGCGCCGACGACGCCATCACGATGTGCGCATGAAATATCCAGCCACCATCTATTGCAAAACCGTACATTAGCATCAGGACATGACGTTCAGCCACAAAGAAAAAGAAAAATGACAAACGTACTGCCCAACTTGAAACCCGCTCCCTTCAATATCCCTACTCACCCCATCCTCACAAGGCCTCCAGCTGGTTGGCACGCGCATGCCGGACTCGGTTGGCGGAATAAATATCACCTCGCGCTTTGCTCCGCAGTCCTCTAGTTCCTCCATGCGGGTCTTGTTGATGCTGAAATAGTCGACATTGAACCGGCGATACCACTCCAGCTGCAGCTCGTTTGCCTGGGCGATAATGTCGAGGGCCGTAGGCGAAGCATTCTTGTGCTTGGCCAGGTCGAGGATTTGGGCCAGCAGCTTGTCGAGTCTGGCGTTTTTGACGGTGACGAATTTGATCGAGGGCATGCCGCATCGTTCGTCGAGGAGGGCGGCACGCGTGAAGATGGCGAGTCTTTCGAGGAGGCTTGCGTCGAGTCCGTCTAGACGCCCAGCTGAGGCCATGGACCGCCGTGCCGCGTCAGACAGACGGAGGAGGGCATCGACGGTGAAAGATGAAACGGCGCTCCCAGGGTTGGAGGAGATGGACAATTTGTCTGGGGGCCCGGCTGGCATATATAATCAGCATTGTCCTCAGTGGCTGGGGAAGGGGTAACTTACTTGGCACCTGCTGGCCTTTTGAGTAGGGCCACTCGTTCACTCTCTCCGCCCGCGAGGGCAGGGTCGAGTTCATGATGGAGACACTCCCGTCGAATCTCCCGGCAGGGAAATGTCGATGACGCTGTTGGGGCTGTTTGCCTCAGAATACAGCCCAGATGCATCACCGACACGGCACATGAAAAAAGAGCGCTCCAAAAAAAGGGGGGGCCGTAAACAATGATGCTTTTACCCACCATCTCCATGGCCAGCGAGCACAATGTCAAGGAAAACTCCCCCTCCCCCCCAAAAAAGTGTGCAGTGGTCGAAACGAGGGACACAAAACTCACCGGATCATCCAAAGGCACCCCCAACATGCCCCCCGTCTCTCTCACCTGGCCTCCCGCCCATTTCTCCATATTCTCTTTCGCCCCTACTTCCCCATTCGCCATCACGTTCTCCATATGCCCCAAGCATGGACCTCCCAATATCAATCCCCCTCCCTGCTCATCACCGCCACTCTCACCCCCAACCTCAGCCTCATCAACGCCCTCCTCTCCCCCCTCACTATCATTACCATTGCCAGAGCCACCCTCTTCACGATCATCGCCCTCGCTCTCATGACTTCCATTCCTCTTCAAACAAGCCAACAACCATACCGCCTGAAGCGCCTTGGCCACTCCGCCCGTAGGGCACGACATGCGGTGGAATCGCGGTCCGGCGCGTCTGAACGAAGGGGAAGCGATGAAAGTGCGGGCTCTAGTTAGCGTTTTTGGTTTACGCGCATTGGTGTCGGGGGCGTGACCTTGGGCGTAGTTCTCCACGCTGATGGCGCTGGCGCTAATACGAGGGTTGACACTAAATTCAGGACTGATGTTGGAATTGTTGCTTTCAGAGTTATTATTAACATTCGAGGGGCTGTTAGCCTTTGGGCTGCAGTTCATCTCGATGTTCATGTTAACTCGGGCAATGCCATTTGCCGTCTGCCTCTGGATGCTGGCATCCGGGTGGGAATAGATAGAGAGTCTAGTGTTGGTGTTGTATTTCCTCTCATGGGGGATCGTATTGCCGCTGCTCGCCTTGTTGCCATTGACGCTATAGGCGCCATTTCCGAGATGCATTTTGTCGTCATTGGCGCTTCTGTTGCCGTAGCTCGTCGTCTGTTTATTGCTGCTACTACTGGAGGCACCGTTGACGCCGCTGTGGTCCCTCATCGCTTCGCACGAGCGAAAATGTTGTAGTTGTGAATAGTAGCAATGGAAATACTCGGTTGCTTAGCTGACAGCAGTTGGTCGCGATGCTCTATAGAGCAGCTGCTGCTTCTTCTCCGCCGTCTGGTTGACGGAAACAAACATGGGACACCGCAATATGTTAAAACACTTGACTTACGGAAATTGCAAATGAGAGACAGCTCGGATAGCACTTGATGAAGAAGGGACAGCGGCAGGTGCAACCGTCCCCTGTGGATCTCATGGTTTGAGAACAGTTCTGCCCCAATCGCCTTTGGCGTAGAGTCAATAACATTCTACAGATAGAAAAGGGTGGGCTTGTCTGGCTGAACATGGACGCCACTTCTACCTCTCACTCAAATTGTTCTCCGTCGTGCACCAGATCCGGATCCCTCAGACCCGCTGAAGAATAGTATCCATCATATCTGTTATCCTTTTTTGTAGCCCAAAAAGGTTCTAAAACGAAGCCATTTCCCGCCACTGCTTCCTTTGGATGATCTCTCTGTTTGGACATGTTAGCTTCGCTGACCGTAACAATTGGGGGTAATAAAAAAAACACCGAGAGGACATACTGCATCTCTCGTGCCTTAGCTATGAGCCGATTCCTAAACCCCTCGCACCACATCAGCTCCAACCTGCCATCACCAAAGCCGAGACCATCTTCATCTCCTTGCCCTTGTCCATGTCCATCAAGACCAAGATGTTGGTAAAACTGACAGACGGCCATAAGCGGACCGACTAATACGTCCTTCTAAACATTAGCTACCACGTGAAATGGCTAATAACAGCCCCTTGACTAAAAGCAGGACATACCGGTTGCACCGACCCCCTAAGTGCGAAATCCAGTGATCGGCAAATATTACTCGTCAGTGCCCCCACCTCCTTGCGCGCATACTTCAGTGGGTTGATCTGCAGCGCGCCAGGAAGGACGGGCACCGTTTGTGGAAACGGACCGTCAATAATAGGCTCAAAGATAGTCCAGTATAGTCGCTCAATGCAAGGATAAAACATCAACTGGGCCATCCAGTAGTAGATAAAAGCTGTTGCCGTCAACCCGTCGCCAAAGCCGAACGGGTCGGCGAACGGAATCTGCGGCTCGGTGACCCCAGGATCGGCAATCCAGAAAAAGTCTTGCCCAGTCAGCATCGGTGACGGTGTTGTAGTGGCAGCCGCCGAGAACCAGGCGTTGAACTGTGACTCGAGATGGACACAGTTGGCGAGGAGGTCTTGGGCCATGAGCCGGCGGGCAAGTGTTTGTTCTTGCGGAACAATACGGTCGGCGCGGTGGAGTATCGATGGGAGCTGAGCGATGATGTCGAGCAAATTATCAAAGATGGATTTTGGGTGGTATTCCCAAGGGGCCGTCATCCATGGTGGCTCCGCAAGGAATGTAGGCTTTCGGTTGAAGAGGGAGGCATTGATCTGGACATGTGTTTGGTTACGAACAGGCCAGCGAGGGATTAGAGAGACAAGGGCCGAATGAAACAACAAAGATACATACCGCATTGTGGCGGTAGACACGAACGAAGAAGTGATGGTGAGGAAAGGAGCGAAATCTTTCTGGCCCTTGCTGACGGACGCCGTTGGGATCCCTCCAGGGGGCCATGCTTGAGGTCGTCGAGTTATTTTGCTGTTTCGTCAGTTCCAGACCACCAGCAACCAACAAGCACATGAAATTTACCTCGTAGAGAAACAAGAAAATACCGTCGGCCTGCGCGTGGGGACCCGCATCGCCTTGATTGCCGACTGGCGGTGAGAAATGTACCATGGCCTGGGATCGAACCTGGAAGTCGACATCACCCAGGGACGGCTGGACATTCGGCATCTCGTAAGATGTCAAGGACAGTGGTGCATTTTTGCTAGCCCCATCATCGCTATCATCGTCATGGGGACTTCGCGCGACCGACTGAAGGTGGGTGTGCAAGGCGGCAATCTGCAGCAAGCGTTTCTTACCGAGGCTCGACACTGTGATGAGATCCGTCCACGCTGGCATCAGGGGTTTTTCGACAACCAACTCGAGCCTCTCCTCTTGAGGCTTCGACGTCGCCTTGGCTTTCTTTGCCGTCTTTCGCGGTGGGTGCGAAGAACCTGTGAGAGCCATTCATCAGCCGGCTCCATACGACCCAATGTTGGAACGAAAAATAATGTTCCTAACTCAAGAAAGCCAAGGAAAAAAAAAAACTCACATCGACCGCCATCTTCGATAGAAGCAACGATGAATACTGTCTCTCGTTCGTAGGTGCAGTCGCGATGACTGTCGGAGCACCGTTTGCATATGGGCCGTTCGTTCCCTATACGGCGAGCCGAAGACAGATTCAGTAATTTTCTCCTACCAAGACCGTGTGTGACTCCTAAATAGGCATCACGTACCACACTTGACTCTGCGACTCCTGCATGTTTCGCAACCACGATATTTTCCTGGGACGCCTACCATGGTGTCTTGAGGAACAAAGAGGATGGTGTTTGAGATGTAGCAGGCTGGCAGAAAGACCAGATAAAATGGTGCCACAGAGATATCGTGCAGGAGGGGGAGGAGAAGAGAGAGGAGAGAAGGTAAATAGGGCTGGAAGTACGGTGGGGGATGCAGTACGGCCAGGGTTCTGTTGGCACCGCACAAGGAGGAAACAGGGAAAGGAGAGTCAGGCTACAGGCTCCTCTCTCTCCCACTCTCTTGACCTAGGTCAGGGCCCCCTGATGAACCGCAGGAGTGTAGGCAGCTTTCAGGCGGGAAGAGGTAACCGCGGGGAAATTCCCACTCCCAGTCTCAGGTCCGGGGTTTTGCTTGACGGCATCTAAGTCGTTTGATGGTGGTGGCCGGCAGTTATCCTCAGCCTCTCTATCGACAGGATCGGGACGGCGAAAGATGTGAACAAAGAGGGCAAGTCGTTCTTGGAGGCACTATTATCTGCTTTGAAAACTTACATGGAAAACGCAGCCAGGGCCCTGGATGCACGGTGCGAGGCCCCGACTGGGTGAGATCTTAGATTCCACGGCCCGGCACGGGGAGACAGGGCAAGATGAACTAACAACATTGGACAGCGACAACAGAAGCGAAGACGACCGAGAGATTTCAGTGTGGCATTCTAGAAGAACCGTTGCGGCATGGTTTCCGAGGTGCAGTCTCATCTCACGGCGACGCTGCTGCCCGATTCGCTCCTTCCCTGGGTTGCGCATTTTCACCCCTCCCCCTCCCCCCCTGGTGACGCCATGATGGGCCAAGGGGGGTCATGACGGCGGCCCATCCGATGCTTTTCCGTTTGTCACCGACCAGACGACAGAGGACGGCCGTGACGGCACACGGCCGACAGTGACAGGTAGCGCGTGAAATGGACTGCAATGTGGGGGAGGCGGAGACCTCAACACCATGCAAGTAGATGTTACAGTGGGAGGCAGCTCGCCGAGCAATTGGCGGTGGGCGATCCCATAGGATCCTTGAAGCTTGGAAGCCTCGTAGGGCTGAGGTTGTGCCTCTTTAGCCGTCTTTTGGTTGGCTAGCTACCCGAAGCGAGCCCGCATCCACCCCCAGCAAGCATCCGCAACTTCCCGTCGGTTGGCAGCCAATGGGCACCCGCATCGTCCGGCCCAACCGCAACGACAATTTTGCAACATTTGAAACCGTCAAATCAGCAGCTGCCCGAACGTCCCATCTCCTTGTGTAACTGGTTGGGCTGTGACAAACCTAAGAGATTTCGTTCACATGCTTCTTGGCGATCTCATCGGTCTTTCCAGTGAGAGGAGAGGGGTAAAACTCAAGAGAGGGAGGAAAAGGCCGGCGGGGAAAAAAAGCTTGTACTTACCGATCCCTCTCTGGTTAAGATGTCCAGTCCTGGTCTAATCCTTCCCACTTCCATCTCTCCTTGCTTCGTCGCTGACTAACCTCACCGGAGCTACTTAGCAAGGACGGAGGAGCTACGCTACCTGTGGTCGTGGTAACATCTTGCATGCAAAGCATGGTTGCCGACGTTGTGTCGCCCCCGTCCTTTCCGCTTGCCGCCGGCGAGAGCGAACAAAAGTCCTTCCTTCCCAATTCCGAATGGCATACAACCCTAACCCTCCCGCCTGAATGGTGGGACAACGGCACAATGTGCCACGGTCATGTCCGCCGATAGTGAGTTCACACACACACGGCCAGGTCTCTCGGGACCTTTTTCATGTATTACCCGAAAGTCATTGCTTGGTCATTCCGTCCCCGAAGAAAACAAAACATCCGCGATCAACTTGACTGTTCTCTTATTTCATGTCATGTCGTGTAGCCCCTGTTTCTTTGACTTTGAAGTCCCCAGATCATAACCACTCGGCGTCTATTTTTACCCCTCGACCGATGCACGGTTTAGTCACCAGCCCAATCATTCAATAGGCTGTTGTGGTGCCATGTTGGACGATTATAAATGCGAAACAGGCTCCAATCTCTATCCCCTCCTCTCGAGCATACTGGGACATAACTCCGTATGTACATTGACATGCTACCTAGGTACGCAGTATCACTACCCATACAGGATGCATCACTATGCAAAGTCCTTGCTTGGACTCCGGTGGTTACATACGTTAAACCAGTAGAGGTAACTAGCGCGTGCCGCTGCGGCGGATCCGGATGCGTTCCCGTCAGCCACGTTCACACTACTGCTACCCGAAAGATACACTACAGGGGGGGATCGACAACCCGGAAGCAGACTGCCTCGGGGGAGGGGGCGGGAAACTGCCTTTTGGTACAGACCACGGCTTAATTATCTGTCTACACTCCTGCGAATACAGTAAGTGACAGCCTGATAATCTGATTATAACTTCCATCCTTTTACCTGTCGAATCCATTCCGGCACATACGAATACATGGATATATGGAAACCGTCGCAAAAGAGCCGTCCCAACACTA
>Ga0247765_1000204_pt1 | contig 48288 bp, 45 predicted proteins | sample UWRJL106311C6_FD_179949 | JGI IMG/M metagenome (GOLD analysis project Ga0247765, IMG submission 179949) | Plant litter microbial communities from Arlington Agricultural Research Station in Wisconsin, United States - UWRJ-L106-311C-6 | ecosystem: Environmental > Terrestrial > Plant litter >... | reverse complement strand
TTTTGTTGATGAAGAGGGAGGGGTTGAGATGGCCAGGGATGGTGTGCGGGGTAAGAAAAGCACGGACCTGGTAGTGTATGTAATAAACGAGGCGACAAAACTTTTGAAAGGCACATCCGTACTAGCAAAAGAATCAACCAATACAGCACACTACGGGGATTTTTATACAGTGCGTGAATGGTACTGTTAGAGGGCGCTCAATTGATCGACCATTGCAGCAGATTTTTATAATTTTTGTAATCGCTGTAGGGCTGGCAAAATGAGCTAGAATTCCGGTCAGACTTAGCCAATGGGTGAGTCAGCCAGTCACGTGCAGGCCCAGAGGATACCCTGACGCTGACCTCCAGCCATGACCCTAACCTAAACGAGGAAAGAATATCATTGGTTTCCTTCAGTGGCGGGCATTTAAAATCTATTATACCCTTCTTCAGCAGTGGTATTTTGGATCTTCAAGGTGCTGATTCTTGGTCGATATGTCGGGTGTGGGGGTTTGCCTGCCTGCGTCCTCCAGCCAGAGTAGAATCCTCAACGACAAGTCATACCATTCGGAAGAACGATGACGAAACGGCTTCCAATATCCGGGCATTGCACCCTGGCCCCGTTGCTAGAATGAACGCTCTCACATCACTATCTACAAAACCTGACCCCCAGGCACAGGTAGACCTGCCCTCGAACCTCTTTACCCTACTCGTGACCTGGCCCCATTATTCTGCAACCTCGAGTAGCGTCCTCCACCCCCAGCATGCCAATTTCCCGTAGAGTGCCTCCCAGAACTTCATCCAGAGACCACTGACATATGACCCGCAACGCCAACAGCTCCGGAAATGCAACACGCTCCTCCAGTCCAACAGCCACCAACTGGGCCGCCAGATTGCGAGTGTGAAGCAGCAGGAGGCCAAAGCCAGAAGCCTGATTCTGCAGGCGGACAGGCGCCGACGCGTCGCGAAGTCCGCGAGTTTGCGCGCGAAGTGGTGCGGTTCCGGCGCGCGCAGGCCCGGCTCCTCACCTCCAGGCCCAGCTTAACAGCGTGCAGATGCAGGTCAACGAGGCGTTTGCGATGTGTAAGATTGAGGGCAGCGTTCGCGCCAGTGTCATCGTCATGCGCGACGTCAACTCGCCTATCCGCATGCCGGAGCTGGCGGGCACGATGCAGGAGCCCTCAGCTGAGCTGATCAAGGCGGGTATTGTCGAAGAGATGGTCGGCGAGAACCTACCTGAGGAATGTCTCGACGAAATGGAGGACGAGGCTGCCGTGGGCGAGGGCGAGATTCTTAAGAACCAGATGGCTACCCCCGGGAAGTTGCCCGCAGCTCCAATCACCCAAGAACCCGTCGGTGCGAACCTCCAAGAGAGGAGGAGGACACAGGGGTCAAGATGGACGAGATGCGAAATAGGCTGGAAGCCCTAAGAAGTTAAGCGCGTGTCGCTTCACATGGGCATGCAGGTATCAGGTATGCGCTGGATACCTATGGAGGCCCCAGCTATTAGGCTGTAGGGCTATCTAGGAGTTGTTGGCGCTAGAAGGGACGTATAGGGACAAATATCGATCGGACGGCGGCCTAACGAGAAGCGGCGACCGTTTGGGGTAGAACGTTGTGGCCATCGCCAGTATTTTGAGACTTTCACCTAAAATACAGCGCTATATTGGTGCTCGGAAGCAGCTCTGTGTCTAGGCCTGACTTCCTTCCTCTACAGTTACGAGCCTAGCCACCTCCGTCTGAAGCAGGGGCGCACAAGAGGCGAGTAAAAAGGGGGGGGGGCTCGATGGCTCCATAGCTCGATAGCAGAGACGGAAAGAAGGCGCCTCGCACTCAGTGTACAATCGTCGAGGATTCGAGGCTGGTTGGAGGAGCTACCTTTTGCTTTTGCTCCGCATTCGCTACGCCTCCTTCCTTTTTCTTTTCTCGATCTTCATTATCACATTCAAACTGTGACTGCTTCCCCTGTCACACATTCTGGGCAGGAGAGATACAGACTAGTGGGTCATATTCGGCTGCCCGCAGAGTTGCATAGGAGCGCACAAGCAACGAGCCTGTCCTTTAAAAGCACTTGGGTGCCTGAATATCAGATAGAGGGACCGCTTGCCCACCCACGAGAGAGCTACAAGCTCTCCACGGCATAAGATTAATCCAGGACAACAAAAACATGAACCTTTTCCTGCGGTGCAACGCGCGCACAGCACCAGCTCTCGTCAGCTTATCCTAGAACTAACTAGCGGCCCATCTGCCGGGTTCTAGAAGTTGGTTCGGTTACATTTCCGCCGTGAACTGAGACAAATCCACATGGCAAGGCAAGCAAGGTTGCTAGGTTCAATTGTTGCCTCAAAAGTCATTACATCGAATGTTGTCTGTCGCCTTCGATTTCAGTTCTCCAATCCCATTCCCCAGCCTAAATGAATCAGGCGGAGCGTGACAAACACGCTGCATGCATGCGATGGCTCAGGTATGATGTACCTGGCCACCGTCTTAGCCTCCTCCCCACTGATGATGTGTCAGGATGTCGTTAGGTAAGGAGCCGAATGCCCGACGCACCCCGCAATTGCCTCGCCCCACGCATGCTAGAATACACACGTGTACCAGTCGAGCAAGCCAGATCGTTCTTCGTCTAGGTACGAATAGAATCATTACTACCCCAAAAACTTACTTTCCATGCATAGGGGTATCTTCAACCATAGGAATCCAAACCTGAATCATCCAGCCAAGACGCCAGACTCATAATTTCATCCACTCCTCTAACTGCAAGCCCCTCTCAACGCATAGTATCCTTGCCGTCTGCCTTAGTAGTTCCGCCTCCTGTGCCACTTCAGCCACCGGTCGCTCGAGAACATCGGCCCAATACTCCAACTTTGATCTCCAATTCCGGTCTGCTGGCCGCAGCTGGTCCAGTAACCATTTCTTCTCTTCGTTAGGCCATGGCTCATGCATGACGACAACCGGCACCTCTGAAAACTGAACCGCAGCCACGGGCCGCTGTCTCCCGTTTATGTCGATCGAAGATGGTGTGTGCACTGCTTCCGTGATATGCCAACCAGCAGTCGCCCTCTGCCACTTCCGCTCCCAAGGCCTCAGCTGGCTAGCAATCATTCTGGTAGACTGGGTTACGGCCTCCATCTTTCGGCGAGTCTTCTCCTCTTCGTCTTCCTCTCTTTTTTCTCGGCGTTCGCGAAGAAGCTGGTCCTCGACTGCGTACTGTGCTAGGCGCTTAGCCCGATCCTTTTGGTTTTGAAGGTGATCTTCGGCTTCTTGGATATTCTCGTCCCACTGATAAAGCTGCTGGGCTACCCGATCTCGATAAGTTTTCGCAGATTCTTTCTCTTTCTGACTTGAGAACGGTGGTGGGCATCGCTTGATTTCGCGTGCCAACGACTCGTAGAGGCGACTCACCCAGTTTGTGACTTTTCGGACATATGGAAGCGCAGTCTCCGTCAAGCTGACTTCCTCGGCGAGTACGGCTGTATCGCCAGACACGTTATCCGTATCGCCCAGTGTACAGATGATCCAAAGAGTGTGGACAAGAAGCGGCACGATGTAGTCAGTAAGATCGGCTACTGTGGCCGCGCGAAGGTCCGGGTTGTTGTTGCTGCGGCGATCTGAATCGCCGAATGGGGCAAGGTAATCCTCTAGTATCTTGGTGATCATCTTCCCAATTCGCGACAACGAGTCCTTTACTTGGGTTCTGTTTTGTTCGAACCAATCATTCTGTGAACCGTGGGGAGTCGATTTCACGGCCAAAGTCAGTTGGGTGTTGAGGGCGTACAGCAATTGAAACAGTTGCTTGCACTGTCGCGTATGGCCCGGCACGCCGCCAGCCCCGGAATGAACCCGGAGCCTCTTGTGCCAGTCCTTGCCCTTGTTTGACCAGCCTACTTTGCCCATTGCTGCATGTACCTTTTGCAGTGCCTCAGTAGATATGACTTCAACCAGGATCTCGTCGGGTTCGGACTCGTCTTCTTGGCTATGCATATCGTCGCTGTCGTCTTCTTGCTCCTCTTCACCGTGATGTGCAATTCCGACCTCATCATCCGACTTCTCAACGGACTCCCTTACAATCTCCTCCTCTTCCCCCTCCTCGACAGCTTCGAGCACCGCTTGTCGTTGTGCACGTGCCCCAACGCGGGAGGTTGCTTGCGAGCCCGGTACTTTCGAAACGTGGCGTGGCGCGACCTTTGGTGGTGGGCGACGGAATGAGTTCGACGGCTGAGATCGGGAGGGCTGAGCAGACGTAGGAGGGTACCCAAAATCGTCATCTTCGGCGCGAATCATGGAGTCTGCGGGTACTCGTGGTTTGGCCACTCGTTTCGGCCCTCGCGTCCTGGTGGCCGTTGTTTTCTGCTGTAGTTGTGTGCGAGAAACGGGCTTGTCAGGAGCTTTCTGAGGCGAGTCTTCACCAATGAATTCATAAAGGGTAACAGCTGCACGGCTCATTTTCTCCGGTGTGGAGATGTGAAGCTCTGGGCTGCTCACACGTTGTCTGGAAGCAGTTCCCTGAACAAATAGCTCTTCGGCAGAATCCTGTTGTCCAGGGACATACCTTTCACGGGTTTTGAGTCTACTCTTCGCACCATGTGCAACTCCTTCCACGGCTTCCTCATCAGCTTCTGACGCCGAGTCGTCGTGGTCTTGCTGCTCTGCGGGGGCCAGCGCCACATTGGCCTCACCCGGTTGGGGAGACTCTTCAATCGTCCGCAATTGTGTTTGCTCATGCGGACCAGCCCTTGAGGCGCCTCGTGTTCGCGCCCTGATCCCCCTAGAGCTGTGAAGTGCCACCATGATTTCCCCAGGGGCTTTCTTCGGCTGATGAACGCTTCTGGCGAAATCGTTCATCAAGTCCAACACAGTCGGATCCCCCGCGGCTCCATCATCGTCCTCATCGGGCTGCGCACTCCTAGAGCGCTTCCCGGGTCGCGGCGTTGGTGGTTCATCTTCTCGCGGGCGCTTGTTTGCTAAGCCTTTCGTTGAAGCAGCTGGAGCATTCCCGTCAGACCCTTGGTCGCCACTGAGAATGGACGAGGGAATCGCCTTCGGTCGTCGCGCCTGGCGCAACTTCGCCATATTAACAAGGAGAAGTAAATACAGTTGACAGTGGTTGGAGCTAGACCACTATCCGGGGTTTGAGGCGCTTTCCTTGCGTTATGCTGATGTTGAAACATTAGCGTCTGGACCTATGATATTGTGCTTACGCCTCACGCGACAAGCAAAACGCGACCGGAGTTTTGAGCGCAAAAAAACACATAAAAATATGTATCTTTTACTTACCTGCCAATGAGTGCGGGACTTTCAGTCTATTTTTCGTATGACGCAGTCAATGTCTGCCAATGGTTTGCGAATCCTTGAGAATTGAGGCGACAAGGGGGTGGACGCGCTGCTGCGCTGGGCTGGAGACCTGCTGTCGCGTCGAAAGCACCCTGGAGACGCGACAACCCGAATTTGGGGAGGGGGTCGGGTGGCCCATGCTCACAGCTCCAACGGGGTCAACGACGACGATTGGGAGTGAAGGTGAATCCTCCAGTTACGTGTTGTTTTTCTACCGGGTTTCTTGGTATGTTTGGAGAATCCTGGATCGCAAGATGACCACAGTTGTGGAACTGAACATCCATGGATTGCAGTCGTTCTCATTGAATCATTCGAGTTCTCCTCGCTCCGAACATGGACACCAATGAAGCTCCACATTTCCATCGCTGTGCTACCCCCACCATGTCGTGCAGCATCGATCTAGGAGAACCTCATTTTGGTGAGCGTTTTTGCGGCACAATGACCCGCCATCCTACCATACAAGATGCCGGCTAGGTCTCAACGTCTCAAAAAGTCAGAGCACTCCCGGGGAAATCTGAGCCCCCCGACCCTCGACTGTCCACTCTTCGCTAAGAACAATAGTTATGACTAGCAGGTTCGTACTACGGGGCTTTCGGAGTGGCAATTTGCTGTTTCAGGAATTACACAGTAGTTCTGCGTAGACATGTTGGTAAAGTCGATGCTACGTAGCGAGCCCCAGGTCCAATTATAATACTTGGTCTTCGTTCCATCCAAATTCAAGCGCACAAAGCGAAGCTCTCGGAGCTCCAAGACGGAATGCACAGAGTTTCCCGTTGTGGTGCGCAGGCCATCAAGGTCTTCACGAGGAATTGCATAGCGCGCTGGGAACCCCGCTTTCGGTGACCTAACCACGACCTTAGTTACAGCTTACAAGTGCAACGCAAGCCAATCAGCAGCACGCATTGGCGGCTGGTGGGGGCAATGTCCGATGACGCCCGTCGAGATCCGCACCCGCCTTCATAAAATCATAAAGGTGGGCCCGCCTTCTTCGCAAAGCAGTGCCACCGACTCGAGGTTCTGCGCTCCAGACATTCTCGTCATATCTACAGCGAACTTGACCAGTCGCATTTGTTGGTCCCCTACATCATCAGAGAAAATGAATTGACAGCTGCACATGGTGCCTGGACAATTATCTAATCTGCCGATTGCTATCTCGACGAGCATTCAAACTGCGATCGATTGAGTCTCGCAATGCCGCTTTATGACGGCAGGATAACTTCACGCAGTGTGACGACACGCTCCAATGGCCTCCTTGCAGCGCGCTATCTTGTTGTAGGACTTGCGCGGGTCCTCTTTATGGGCATTTCCAGTGTCTACGCAGCACCTCTGCAGCTCACAGGTCATTTGGACGACGATGTTCCGGAAGCAGGAGGCGCGAGCCTCTGGGTGCTCTATGTTGCCTCAGTCGTCTTGGTCCTTTCTGGAGGTGCCTTTGCCGGCTTAACCATCGCGTGAGCTCTTTTCTCGTCCGACTAAAAATTGCACGTAACTAACTCAACTAGTCTCATGGGACAGGACGGTATCTACCTCCAGGTCGTAGCAAAAGACCCCAGCGAGCCACAGCAGAAGAACGCAAAGCGGGTCTACGATCTCTTGAAAAAGGGAAAACACTGGATATTGGTCACACTTCTCCTTGCCAATGTTGTTGTGAACGAGTCTCTGCCCGTTGTTCTTGACCGGTGTCTCGGCGGCGGCGTTGCTGCCGTCGTTGGTGCGACTTTCTTGATTGGTATGCGCCATCTTAACTCACTCGCGTTAGCGCTCCACTAACTATGACCCGTTCGCTAGTTATCTTCGGCGAAGTTGTCCCACAGTCAATATGTGTCCGATACGGCCTTCAGATTGGCGGCTACATGGCCAAGCCGGTCCTGGTCCTAATGTACCTGCTAGCCCCGCTTGCCTGGCCGACAGCTAAGCTCCTGGACAAACTGCTTGGAGAAGATCACGGGACGGTATACAAGAAGAGCGGATTGAAAACGTTGGTCACACTCCACAAGAATCTCGGCGATGTGTCACAGCGTCTGAACCAAGACGAGGTCACCATCATCAGTGCGGTTCTGGACTTGAAAGAAAAGCCCGTCGCCAATGTGATGACCCCTATGGAAGACGTGTTTGTCATGTCCGAGGACACCATTCTGGATGAGCAGACGATGGACATGATCCTGTCGGCAGGCTACTCGAGAATCCCTATTCACGAAACCGGGCGGCCTACCAACTTTGTGGGCATGTTATTGGTCAAGATCTTGATCACCTATGACCCGGAGGATTGCAAGCTTGTCAAGGACTTCCCATTAGCTACACTTCCCGAGACGCGGCCAGAAACCAGCTGTCTGGATATTGTCAACTTCTTTCAAGAGGGCAAATCCCACATGGTCCTAGTGTCCGAATTTCCCGGGGAAGACCACGGCGCGCTTGGAGTCGTGACTCTCGAAGATGTCATTGAGGAACTTATTGGAGAGTAAGTTGTTCTTTAGACTTAGTTGGAGCATGGAAATAACTGAGTGACAGGGAAATTATTGACGAATCCGACGTGTACATTGATGTGCATAAGGCTATCCGTCGACTGACACCTGCTCCAAAGGCAAGGATTCATCGCCAACAATCACAGTCGGAAGAGATTTCCCGTCTTGCTGATGACAGCACGGTAGTCGCGGAGAGCGGTAGTGTATCAAATGGACATGACAGCCAGCACAAGTCAGTCGAGTGGGTTGGGGTGCCTGGGGGCGAAGCTGCCGTACTGTCCAGTAGTCCCAAGACCGCAACTTTTATGATGCGTAGGAGCTCTGCTGGGGCTGATGGTCAGACGATACAAACAACAATTCCCGTGCGCGCCAACATTGATGAGTTGAGGCAACATCTCAAGCATCTAGGGCCTTCCAACCCGGCGACCAACCCAAAGAACACACGCTCGACTACAGTTAAAGTTAAGCCTGGGCATTCTCTCCCTCCACGGTCCGCTTCGGTTACCGAAGGTGTGAGCTCATCGGTCTTTGACGATGGCGATGAGACAACCAGTCTCCTGCGTCCTCAGGTCACTGGTAAAGACGGAATCCAGGCGCTCAGGCAAAGTTATGGCTCTGTCAGTCCAGCTCCCGTAGTTACAGTGCAGCTGACCCCACGTGCCGGTGATGATATCCCCTCCTTGACACTGGAAACAGTGGAACAGGTGAGCCAGGGCACGCAAACCTTCAAACCGGAATCCTTAGCTGAGGATAAAGGCAAGGGGGCGAGCTCGAGTGAAGACAGTACCCGCAGTCTGCGAGTGGACAGCCATGTGAGTGGCAAGAAAGCAGTTGCTCGCAGCGGTAGCATCACTGAGAATGTGATTGAGTCGCGAGGTGTGCGCAAGGTGGTACTTGAGACGACAAGCTCAAACGACGAGGACGAGTTCGCCGTCGTCACGACAGCATCTTCGACAGAACAGAGTAAGGCAGTGACGCCGAGGATAAGTACTGGGTTCTTTTCAAGGGATGGGCCGGCGGAGGAGGGAGAGGATGAAGGCCTCCTATCGCCAGATGGCGGGGTGGAAGACCAAGAGCCTGAAGGCGACTCTAGGGGTGACGATGGACGGCCAGGTAGCACCAGCGCAGCGAGTGGGAAGAAGAAGAACAGGAGAAAGAAGCGCAAAGCCGGCAAGTCGTAGGTCGACGGGCTGCGCGAGTGGATCCCATACTTGTAGAGGACAGGATGAATGATCCTACGGGGCGAGGTGATGAGCGTGTTGTATGTTTTATATTATTGGAGCGGAGTTGAAGGCTATCCCACTGTGTATATTTTGTAGACTCGAGTGATGAGCAAGGTGTCGTGCCGATGGCGGGAGAGGGCTTGAGATGCAGCGTGTTGCACGGTAGGTAGGCTGAGAACATCATGAAGTGATTAGGTCCCTTTCGGAGATAAGATGATGCACTGAGGCAGAAGATGCTTTAGAGCAATTCATGCTGCAGAAGCTCCGGAAATTTTCCCAACTTCAATCCCGAGCAGTCATCGGAGCCCCAGTAGAATCTAGTCGTTGCGGCAGTCCTGAAGGGGAGCAAGGGGAATAGCAGGGGTGCCCCAGTAAAGTCCTGAACGGCCAGTGACGTCAGAGGTCTGATGGTGGGGTCACCCCACTGGGGTGAGACCAGGAGGAGGCTGGACAATGCGGATAAGAAATTGGGCTCTGGAGTTGGGTGACCTTGAGGAATGAATACGGGGAGAATACCGAAATTCAGATTGAATACTCTTGTCGTTTCCGAGTTATTACTTTGGGGGAAAGCAAGAGACGCGTGGAGTCGCTGGACGGCTCAGGGAAAAGAGCTTGCTTATGTGGGGCAATTCATCAAGCTCCCTGAGCATGTCACTGCCTGAAGCCGCAAAGGGAATCCATGTCCGCAGACCTGTCAATCTCATATAATCTTATTACCAATCGTCCAGCGGCCGGCGCAATGCTACAAGGTGCATTCAAACTCTACAGCATGAATTAGCTGGGTGGTGGTAACATCTGCCGTGTCCCGCACCCCCTCCCCCCAGTGGCATCATAGCCCCGCGCGGGGCCGGGCGGGGCTTTGGAGAAAGCTGCCCCTTTTCTCTCTCTTTGCGTCTCTTTCCGATCAATACCAGCCACATGAGCCCATTCGCAGCGCCTAGGCTGAGATTGATACGATTGCCTCTTTTTCGACCCAATTTCCATCCAGGCGAGTCTAACTCCTGCCGTCCTGGGGCTGGCACTAACGGAGGACAGACAGCAGCGGCGCGATTCCGACAGTTTGTGACCATGGCGGCCGCGACGGATACCAAGAATTACCTACTCAACCACTCGATGTATTCCCCCCTTTGGACAGTATGAGAAAAAAGTAGGAACTGACTGGGTCCCAGGATCCGGGTCAAAGACCCCGCTGAGTCGGTCAAGTTTTACTCCTTCCTTGGTATGTCGGTGCTCAAGAAACTGGAATTCCCAGAAGCCAAGTTCGATCTCTACTTCTTGGGGTTTGACGCTCCCGGCGCTGTCTCTGCCGGAAACAACATCTGGGACCGGCAGGGGCTCATTGAGCTGACGCACAATTACGGCACCGAGTCGGACTCGTCGTACAAGATCAACAATGGCAACGCTGAGCCTCACCGCGGCTTCGGCCACACATGTGTCTCGGTCGACAACATTCAGGCGGCGTGCGCGCGCATCGAGCAGGCCGGGTACCGCTTTCAGAAGAAGCTGACAGACGGGCGCATGCGGCACATTGCCTTTGCGCTCGACCCGGATGGCTACTGGGTTGAGATTATTGGACAAAAGCTGCTCGAGACGACAGAGAATATCACCACGACGGACACGGCCACGTACCGCATGAACCACACAATGATCCGCGTCAAGGATGCCCAAAAGTCGCTGGCTTTTTATCAGGATGTACTGGGTATGACGCTTGTCCGCACTCACGAGGCGGCTGCGGCTGGATTTAACCTCTACTTTTTGGGCTATGGTCCCGCGGCAAATGGAGAAAGCACGGCGGATAGGGAGGGGCTGTTGGAGCTGACGTGGAATTATGGGACGGAGAAGGATGAGGCGTTTAGCTATCATGATGGGAATAAGGAACCGCAGGGGTTTGGACATATTTGTGAGTTCCTAGTGTCCGATTTTCTTGTGTGTGCGTTCTGTTTATTTTTTATATTTCTTGAACCTGCCCCTTTATTTCCCTCTTGAGCGCTCTTGCTCTCCCAATCTCCCATGGGTTACTTTCTTTCCTCTACCCCCTGAATAGCTAGCTAACTTCCCAGGCGTCTCCGTCGATAACCTTGACGCTGCCTGCGCCCGCCTCGAGTCGCTCAATGTCAACTGGAAGAAGCGGCTCACTGACGGGCGCATGAAGAATGTTGCTTTTGTACTTGACCCTGATGGATACTGGGTTGAGATTGTGCAGAACGAGCGTTTCACCGGCAAGGACAACTTTTAGTTTCTCACACTCTCACTGCGATATCTTAATCATATCTGTATGATAAATGCAAATCATAAAAAGACGAGATTCGCCCCTGGTGAGGAGCATCAACGCCAGGGGTTGAGCCTGAAGCGGAAAGAGCCTAGATAACGGAAAACCAAAATCCAATACACGTAATAATCCAAACACCGTGAATCCATGCCAGTGCGTGGTGGTTGACACTTGATCCCCTCCCTCTTCTTCCCCCTTAAAGCCTCACCAAGCTAACCTCCAAGATTCCCTCGGCCCCCCTCAAGTCTTCCAACACCTCCTTGGTCACATCTCCGGCCACACCCAAAATCATCAAGGCCTCCTTTGTCTTTTGCGAAAACTCATCCTCCACCGGCCCGTCCGCCACCGAGCCGGCCCGGCTGGACTGGTAGGCCTTCTCGGCCGCAGCTTTAGCCTCCCGATTCAGCGGCGCGACCTGCATAAACGTGACATTGACTCCATGCCTGCCCAGCACAGTACCGACATTCCCAATCTTACCGGGCTGGTCGTAGTTGTGCAGCACAAGCATCTCCCCCTCGGGTGTGAAATTGGCCTCGAACCGTCCCAGCTTGGAGATATAGACAGCCGCGCCGCTGACGTATCCTTCAATAATCTGCTCTTGTTCCTCCTGGCTGGGGTTCTCCGCGTCGGGAAGGAGAGAGAAGCTACGCAGAGTGACGGCCGCGCGGCCGGCCTCCCCGGGGGCGGTGCGGACGTGCTTTTCATCAATGGCGAGACCACGCTCTTGGGCGATGAGGTTAGCATTAACAATATTTACGTCGCGACCGCCGGCGTCGCTAATGGAGCTGACAAGGCCTTTGATCAGTGCGGCAAATAGAGGGCGCGTGTTGCTAATCCCCGCGAGCTCGCCATGGTATGAGAGCTCGAAGCAGCGGGCGCCGACAGTGTTGCCACGAGGGTGAGCAAAGTGTTGGGTGTAGAGGGAGCCGATTTTTTCAACGCTGAGAATGGTTAATAAGAGGAAAAAATAGAGGCGGGAAGGGGGGGAAGGAGGAAAACGTACAGCTTCACAAATGGCTGCAACCGTCTATACTCCTCGGGCAAGATCAACGGGGCGTTCACGGCCGCCGTGGGTAGTCCTCCGCGCAGTACCTCTAGCACCTGCGTGCAGACATCCAACGAGACGTTTTCCTGAGCCTCCACCGTGCTGGCGCCCAGATGCGGCGTGCTCACCACCTTGGGATGAGCAGCCAGCTTCGCAGCACTCGAGTCCGGCGACGGCGGCTCCGACGTGAACACGTCCAGGCCCGCGCCGGCAATCCAACCCTCATCCAGAGCCTTGAGCAGTGCATCCTCGTTGTAAACCCCGCCGCGCGCCACATTCAGCACGCGGGCCGTCCGCTTCATGACCTGGAATTCATTCTCGCCCAACAAGTTGAGGGTACTCGCCAACAAGGGCGTGTGAATGGTCAGAAAATCCACATCCGGCAACATGTCCTGCAGGCTCATTACCAACCTGATATTTGCCTGCCGCGCCACATCAAAGCTGGCATAGGGATCCATGGCCACCACCTTCATGCCCAACCCAATCGCCATGCGCGCCACCTTCATGCCCACTTTCCCCAGCCCAATCACACCCAACGTCTTCCCTCCCACCTCGATGCCCACGAGCTTGCTGCGCTCCCATTTCCCGCTCTTGAGCGACGCATCCGCGCGTCCCACGTTACGCGCGGTAGCCATCAGCAGCGCAATGGTATGCTCCGCCGCGGCCGCAATGTTCCCCGCTGGGGAATTCACCACAATGATACCATGCTGGGTGGCTGCCTCGACGTCAATGTTATCGACACCTACACCGGCGCGGGCGACCACGCGCAGCTTGCGGCCAGCAGCAAGCACCGCCGCCGTGACTTTAGTCTCGGAACGGACAATGAGCGCGTGGTAGTTGGGGATGAGCGAGAGGAGGTCCTCGGCCGAAAGACCGGTGCGAATGTCCACATCGAAGGAGTGATTGAGCCGGGAGAGGCCTTCGGCTGACACTTTTTCGGGGACGAGGATGCTGGGACGGGTGACGGGGGAGGTAGGCGGGGAGAGGGCTGAGGGAGACATGGTTGTTACTACTACTACTACCGTCAAGTGAGAGAGGTATGGTATAGTAGAGTGGTGCGTTTGTGAGAGGGATCTGAATGTCAAATATCTATTTTTTTTCGTCTCTGTATGTATATCTTGTCTCCAGAACAAAGAGTACGGAGATGGATGAAAGATAAAGAGAAGGAAAAAAAACAAGGCTACAGGGGAAGGGGGAAGGGAAGGAGGAGGAGGGAGAAAGGGGGGGACAGAGCCTGACTTATACTTCTTTCACCCCTCCCTGCGCTCTCTCTCACTTTTCTCCTCCAAGGGGTCAATCCATTGGATACTCTTACTACTGTATAACAGACCCCTAGGGTACATATGTAGGTATCCTCTCAAGTGCGGTAGGTACATACTCTTCAAGGTAGGGCGTGCAACTTTGATTTGCAACAATGCCCGCAGTCCGCAACCCGCACCACGTATTACAAGTTAGGTTACGTACAGACAAGCAGGCAGACAGACAGAATAGAAAAACGGGCCAATGCCATGAGGTAACGAGAAAAGATCATCCAAGTAATAGGAAAAATTTGAAGAAGAAAAAAAGGGAAGAAAGGACCTCCCCATCCGATCCAATCCAGTCCAATTCTCGGCCGCACTTGTCGCGAGGGGGGTTCAAGAAAAAGCAAAGGCAAGCCAATCCAAAAAAGAGGGGGGATGGAATAGGTACCTAGGTAGGTAGGTGGAGCAAAAGAAGGGGGGGTAGCAAAGCAATGCAAAAGTAAAGCGAAGTCGGGCCAAGCCAGCCAGAAAAAGCACTTGGCTGCTCAGCTTGTGCAGTTAGGTTCCCTTCATTGTTCATAATTTTCCCCCATCTCGAACTGTTATCCCGTTCGTTCGTTAGTCCGTCCGTCCGTCTTCGCCTTCTCCGCCCTCCCTGCCCTTCCCCGCCCATGCCCGATCGGTAAATTACTCTGACGGGCATTGTTCAGTCCCCTTTGCTTTTCCGCCCGGGATATAATGACCAAAGAAATAGAAACCCAAAAAAATCATCGAGTTGGGTGTTGAATATATCAAGCATTCATGGTCCATTCACACCCAGTATTACACGTGCGGTGCACACTGCCCAGAGCCCGGCTGCATTGCCCCGCGACCCTCGGCGGGGAATGGAACCCCCTCTCACTGATATGCTTTGCTCTGGCTCCCACTCTGGGCAACTCCCGTCTCCATCTGTGATGCGTCCCCCACGTTTGGCTAATGCAGCCTACTGCATTACCCCAGCGAATGAACGCGGGACGTTGCAGTAAAGCTACACGCAAGTGCTCGGATGAGGGACTTGACCCACCAAACTGTGCAGAGCAAACATGACAACAGCGACACCGGTCTTGTTCACATCTGTCCTCCGTAAAAGGGAACTACCCACGCACGATCCTACACGGTCTAGCACGGTCTAGCACGGTCTAGCACGGTCAACGTCATCGACTTCTCTGTTGTCATCCACGGTCGCCACGGTCCTGATCCAACCCGCCGTTGAACAGTATGCTTCTCCTCGGATTTTCCTATCACGAGTCCAGTATTACACTATTAGGCAAACACCCCCAAACCACCATCCCAACCCACTGGTGCCCATGTATGGAAGAACTGTATAATGGCGACCCCAGAGAAAGAACACATGTACACCCAAACTCCGTAAATACCTCCCAGCCAAGCAATGCAACGCAATGCAAAAACGGTCTCATGGTCGTTGCGTCGTGTCTGTGTCCATACTTGGCCACCAGTCTGTGCCTAGCCTGGCTAGACTTTCGCCAGCTGGATTACCCCAAAAACATCTCACTCGATGCTCAGTCTAGTGATCCCATCGTTGGTATCGACCATACCCTGGAATCCAATTCTGCCCTTTGTCCCTCCCAACCGGCCACCGTTTCCCCCGGTACCGCTGCCGCTTTCGCTTGGCGCGCCACTGCCGCTGCCGCTCCCCGCCGGCTTGCCCACAGTGTCTCCACCAACACTACTAGGCCGCGATCCCGTGCCCCACGGCGCCATGTCCCGCTGAAGTGGGCTTTGCATAATAGGCGAGTTGTGCACACTCATTCCGGGGCTGACCGCCCGCCGCTTGAAGCTGACCGGATCAAAATCGTCGTCTCGTCGCCGCTTGCTATTGATGCGACGAGTGATTTCAGCTGCGCTGGGAGGACCGGGCACTGCTGGTATTCCGCTTAGTCCGTTGCTAGCGGCTCCGTTGCCATTGCCGTTGCTGTTTACGCTTCCTTGACTTGCCATCGGTTGTGGCTGTGGCGTGCCGCGGCCCGAGCTACTCGTTGTCGTCATTGAGCCCGGTAGGACAAACGGATTCTGGCTGCCCAGGGTTGTTGATGGCGAATCCATCCCAACATCTTCGAGAGTCGGACCAGATGAAGAACCTCGCAACAGGCCGAATCCCGGAGGCGGCGGGGTGATCCGCGGCGGCACCCCATCGGGTGAAAACATCCTGCCCTTAGGGTTCTTGAGTGCCGGCTTTTTAATACTGCCGGTCGGCAGGCCAAGTCCATTGCCATTCCCGCTGCTCGACGAATCCATCATCATGACATCGTCTGCTAGATCGTCTATCGCATCCTGGGTTCCCAGGTTTGGACTTGAGAGAGCTGTAGTCGCTGGCGAGTGTGTTGTTCCTGCATTGGCAAGGCGAGTCTCGAGGTCCATGTCGCTCTCCCGCACCTGTCTCACGACCTCGGCTTCGCGGCGAACTTCAGTTTCAATTGGCGCGCTTTCTTCCGCAAGGGCAGCGCGGATGCGAGCAAATCCTTTTGTCTTGGGCTGTATTGCAAAAGTTAGGCGCTAGTGTAGAGTAAAAGAGGTTCAGGGTAAACCTACCAGGAGATTACCGCGCCGTGTGACTGCCCGCCGCACGACGCCCGGTCTCGAGGGACTATCGGTACCGTCCATTTGGCGATTCACGTTTTCGTCACTGTCGTTTCCTGAAATGTGGAGCTGATTAGCAGCCCAGCTAATGCTCTCCCGTCTGGCGTGCGGGCTTGTCATCTCTTTTGGCATGGCCAAGTTTCCTGGAGGGGACTTGGAGAGAGCGGTTGCAGCGGTTGCCGAGTGGAATCCCAAGCCAAAGGTTCCGCGTGGTTTCTTCCTGTTTTGTTTCCTCACCCGTTGCCTGTGTTGAAAGTTCAAAAGGCTATTCACTGCCGGCGACCCACCCGGCATCCACGAGGCGGACCCGCCGAGACCACCGACAGGCGGGGCCGGTTTCGAGACTTGGGGAGTCGTCACATAGCTGTCGTCCATGTCTTCATCCATAAAATCTTCATCGTCGGAACTCGAAGATGTATCCGACAGCATGTGGTAGTTACTCCCCAGCGAGCTGGAGATGTGCATCCTCTCCTGATTGCCCATGATCGACCAGAGCGAGTTCGACGACTGTTCCGCTGTTCCGAACTCCCCATTCCTCCTCCCAGGAATGTTCATGGCCCGTGAGCCAATCGTCGGCGAGGAGTCGGGAGAGGCTTGGTCGGCCAGGGTCGAATGGTGTAGGCTGGTGGCGGCCCTTGAGAAATCGAGCCCTCGGGATCGTCGCGGAAGGATGTTCGTAGGCGATGCATACATATGCGAATGGTCGAGTTTCGGAGAAAGCGGAGGAGCTCCCTGGACATAGGCCGAGTGCTGCTGTGCAGGCGACGTCGGATCTCGTTGAGGCATCTGCAAAGAAAGACCGCGCATGGGAAAGCCAGCCCGAACAGGTGTTGACGGCAGCACAGAGGCCGACGGCTCCCTCTCCTTGTCTCTGATTCCTATATCATCTTTGGATTGGTGCCTCTTTGCCTCAAAGATGTGCGGCGAGGGTGACAGCTTGGGTGTTCCGCCATCTGACAAACTCCTAGTTTTTGTCAGGGGCGATTTGACATCGCTCGTTGCAGGCGTCGGGCCTTTTCTGTCCGCCACTACCACGTCGTCGTACTCGGTGTCGATATCTGACATCCTCGATAGATCTTCCATCGTCGTTGTCTCTCTCGGACAGCCACCCCCCCTCAAAGTCAGACCTGACGGGTGGCCCAAGACGCGACCTCATTCGAGTTCGATTGGCGTGTGCTGAACAAAATACGAAGTAGTCAAAAGAAAATGGTTTTATGGCTTGATTGTGAAGCCATATATCAGCCACTTGGAGAACATTAAACAATACGATGCGTGCACTTTTTTAGACAATACCAAGAGATTGGCGTTGGAAGAAAATGACATGAGAAACAAATGTCGTCAAGCGGCTAAACTTTGTCAACTGGAGTTCTCGTCGCGGCACAAAGCCAAGCGGAGAGCGGCCGCTAAAATCGAAGCCCTGGTCACTGTGTGGGACCCTAAAAAGAAACGTCACGCGTATCCCTGTCAATCCATGATCAGTCAATGGAAACTCATTACAGATTTTTATAACTTGAGATCCCGATCCAACGCCCTCGTGGAGCAATCTATAAGACTCCTTATGCTAAATTGACTCAAATCTTTCCATCCGAGACATTTGTTCAACTCAGATCGTTCTCATCATCTCATCTTCTTTATCTTATCTTATCGATACCGCTGACCCCTCACTAGGCAGGCCAATTGCGGGGCAGATAGCTGAATGTGGTGGGTTGGAGACAAACCCGGTCTCACCAATTTGAGTTTGCCTGGTACAAATATTCTCAATATTACCAATTGAGCCATTCTATACTGCATAACGCCAGAGTGAAGCAAAAAACCATAACCTTGATGAATATAGCTGACCTACTCTCCAAACACCTTATCAAAGCCAACCAACGTAAACCGATATCTCACCCTACCCTCCTTCACTCTTTCCACCGCCTCCTTACAACCCTCACCTTCACCTCCCAACTCCAACGTCTCCACCATCGGCCTCACCCCTTTCTCCACAGCCAGCTGCAACATTTCTTCCATCTCCTGGTGATTCCCCAAGTGACTCCTCGAAAGCTTCGCCGCATTCGTGACAAATGCAAAGGGATGCAGTCCGTCTAGCGGCTTGTCGCCTATGCCCACCATGTGGAACTCACCACCGACCTTGAGCATCCCAAGGTATGCGGTCATGACGAACTTGTCCGTGGCATCGGCACAGCACAGAATGAAGTCGAAGCGCATTTTCCACCTCTCAGCGAAGCCTTTCTCGGAGGTGACGATGACGTCGCGCGCGCCGAGGGATTTGGCGTCGGAGGTTTTGTTGGGAGAGTGGGTCAGGGCGTAAGTGGTCGCACCGAGGGCGACACTCCATTGCAGGCCGAGATGACCGAGGCCGCCGATTCCGATGACAACGACGGTGTACTTGGTACCAATCCCTGCGCGGACGAGCGGGGAGTAGGTGGTGATGCCGGCACATAGTAGCGGAGCTGCTGCGTGAGAGGGCAGCGCGTCTGGGAGTTTGAAGGTAAAATACTCGTGTGCCCGGATGTAGTTGGCCCAGCCACCGTGCGCGGTGCTTCTATCAGGATACTTGGCGTTGTAGGTGTCTGGGCAATCCTGTCCATATCAGCAACGACATTTCATCACATCCTCGGCAAGGCAGAAGTACATACCAACCCAGTGAGGACAATAGTTTTCGTTCCTACTCTTGCACGCGTCGCATTTCAAGCACGCCCACATCTGGGCGCCAACCCCAACACGGTCTCCCTCCTTGATTGACGTGACTCCCTTGCCCACAGTGACGACCCGTCCAACAATCTCGTGGCCGACACAAAGAGGGCCCTCAAAATCGCCCCATCCACCTGTCAAAAGTGTGGATATCGGAATCACACACGCCGCAGCATTCAACGCGAATGTCAACGTCCTTGTCTCCAAACGGCTTGGGCGTGAGTTCACATCGGCGGAAATGGTTCCAAGTTTTTGCTGAATCGACACAAAATTCATCGAAGGTGTCCGGGTATCCCATGATTTATCCTGTGTTGTCTAGTGTCTGTCGGCTTGAGTTTGCCTCAGATTAGTTCACCTCTGGTAGACCAAGAGCATACCCATGGCTTTATAGGAGATTCCATGGAGAGATTAATATGACGCCGTTTACTGCTCATTTCTGCTGCCATCCTGCAGTCAGTTGCGTATAGAGGTAGACTGAGGGCAAAGCGGCGAACATGACGTCGTTGACTCCGTCTAGCGTCGCGGCATTCGGGTCCCCGCCGGTCGGTGCGTTCCGCCGTCCGATCCCCCTAGAGCCGGTTAGGTTATCAGATCTGTCGGGATAGGGGCTGCGGGACGAAGCAAAGAGAATCGGGAGATGGGTACTTGGTGGTGCTGGGCTTGAAATCAACCCTAACCCTGGATCGTGAAAATCTTGGTGCTGCTTCGTGATGGTCAATTATTGCCGTGCATTCGATAAGGTATGCTAGGAAACCATGAACCATCCTGGCGCCTGATATGGTCCCTTGAAATGCCATAGTGTTGCTTCCTAACGCCTTGCGCCAGCTCAGTAAGGCCGTTGAGGGAGTTCTAAAAGTACATGGTACAAGCCCGCCCATCCATCCGAAACGCCGAGCCATTCATCAGTCGTGCAAGTTCAAAAATGCGAAACTTCCGTCCAAAGCAGGCCCTTAGGCCCCTGGAGCTCCAATGCCAGCCTCAGGCACATGCAGTGAACCGAGGGCGCGGTCCAAAACCCTCGCCAGCTCCTCCACTTGTCGTCTCATTACCAGCACGTTGGTCGGGGTGTAGTCTGGAGCCCTGAACGACGGTGTTGCTCCACTGCCCTGGCTTGTTGCCGCGGCGCTGTGGACGCTGTCCACCTCGGAAAGCAGGCTCAGAGGCGCTGTCGTGCCCTGGGCTTCCCGTATCGCTTGGACTCCGGCTGTGAGGCTGCTCGCGCCGGGCGGAGTGTTCGGGTTACCGGCTGCCGGGCTGGGATGGTCTTCGGTCTGATCGTCCTGCGATGCGGTCGCACCGGTGCTGTTATTGCTTCCACCTTGTCCCTGGGCCACAGCCTTGCCCTTCCCCTTTCCGCCCTTGGTCAGGTGCTCCTCCCCGCCCATGCAAATGAGAAGCATACCGCATGCCAGCTGGCGAATGACGAAAGCGGCTCCAGTGTCGAGTTGGACCGTGACGGCAGCGCCCGGTCGATAACTGTCGAGGGGCGTGATATCGTTGGCAGCAGGGCTGCTTCCACTGCTGCTGCCTGCTTCGCCGTTGCGGGCGGGCGGGGCAATGTTTGTTCGGGCGCCAGGAGCGCCAGGATTGTGGAAGGCCCACAGAGAAGCGGCGACAGCGCACTGCCGACGGAGAGTCGTGGCGGGCAGGCTGCTAGCATGTGCCAGAAGATTGCCGGCAGCAGTGGTGAGAACAGCATCGTGGATATGGTCGTTAAGGTGGGTCCGGAGGAATGCCGTCACCCGCTTGGTCAAGAGGAGGGGCGGCGGCGGCGGTATGCCACCAGGAGCAGGATGCATGGTGGCGGTTTGGGTGCCAACACTGACCATTTGCGCCGGCGAGCGATCAATTGCGCTGGCGACGATTGAGCCAGCGTCGCTGCCAGGCGCGGGGAGAATACCAGCCTCGCTGGTGGCCGTCGAGTCGCCGTCGGTGGGGGAGTTGCAGATAACGCGCCGCTGGCAAAAATTGATCAGCACTTCTAACTCGCACAAAATTGTGATGAATTGGGCAAGGGGAGAAAGCTTGTGGCAGAAGGAGCTGAGCTGTCTCCTGCAGCGGCCCGAAGATCGAGTGGGACGTGCGCCTGAAGCCCCACCAAAGCTTATCGCTGCACGCGCTATCGCCGCGCTGGGCATCCGTGTTAGTGATAATCTGGACTTACCCAACATTCGTAAACCATCGAGAAACACATTGTGTCTGGCTACTCTTGATGCTGGATGGGTGCAATTTCTTGGTGGTTGTTGTGCCGTTTGTGAGGTGGTAAACAAGCACCGTGCGAGAAAGGTCGCGTAGAGAGCTCGCACTGTGCGTGTCGCGGGGAATTAATACTGGAAGCACAGTGTTAAAAGCGGGCCAGGCTTCACTTCCATTCAACCCACGACAATAGGTCGGAACTTGAGATATCTTTTGGCTCGGGTCCTAAAGTAATGACTGGCAACCGGCTGTTGATTATCTAGGTACATTATTGTCCAGGAAATTGCCCATTGAGGTGCCCGCTGCCGAGAAATCAACTTGTGGGCGGCTGAGTGCTCATTGAACACGACGTCAGCCCAAGGCCGTGTTGGTGACAACATTCCAAAGTCAGATGCCACAGCTGAGGGCTTCTACAGAGAGATATCAGGTACAAAAATATACACAATACTCAGGTCTTTCTCTGTTGTAATTTAGATGTATCTCTAAGCTGTAACCAAGTTCCATATGGCAGACACTGTAATACTCTTGACCTCTTGTTGATATCCGAGTCACTGACCCGTTCAAAGGTTTACAGTACCGCAGACTACTAGCTGACTCAAACCTGTTAAGTCTCAATGGTTTACAAAAGAGCTTACCTTACAGCCAGTCATGTGTTTCTCTACCAGTCCCCATCACAGTTCCTGTTAGTCATGGCTACCAGGTGATATGAGCAGTCCTTCCGAATGCCCCCCCCCCCTCCGTAGGTTTGGTACGGAAACTTTAACTTCAACAGCGACATAGCCTAGAGTGGGAGAGAAGTGGAACAAGTGTGCTACCACACCAGAGGCTTGACAGATCAGAAGCCTCTGGGGCAGTTCATGACAAAAGAAAAGTGACACACAAACACCTTGGCGCCAGCCGGGAACCACCTGCTGCGTCACCTAGACATCCATCTTGACATCTCAGGATCCAGGTTGACCAACAAAAAGAAACCCCCTATGTGTCTGTTGTTCCTTAGGAAGTGAACGGGGCTTCGCCGGGATTCGAACCCGGGACCTCTCGCAGTTGTGCCAGGGTGAGCCCTAAGCGAGAATTATACCCCTAAACCACGAAGCCTGTTGTGGGATTCGTGAACATGAGACTACAGAATCTGCTGATCCATGGTAGGCCAAGTGTGGATGTCATGCGTGTGGTGGCAGCCAGGATCAACAGCAATAGAGTAGGATATTGCCGCACGACTAGCCAGAACAATCCATCTCCGTGTTTGACCGCTTATCTGTGTTCATTGGTGGGCATTTTCTAGTTAGGTATGGATGGTATCACGAGAGAATGGGAGGGTGTAGTGTGGTGTGCCGGTAGCAATCTGAAAGTATATTATGAGGTAATTTCATGATGTTAGGCAATGAGTGTATGAAACAATGTTCTGAGCGAAGAGAAATCCAAAGCAAGTAAATTAAATGATTCAATAACAGCCTTGTCGAGAAGCGAATGGAGTATTGTTGGAGGCAATATGTTGGCTAACTTCTAGTAGTGCTGGCTCTGGTCAAAAGTCAGTCCACGCCTCCTTCGCGGCATCACCAGCCCGACTCCAATGGGATGCTCACCTCCTTAATGGAAAAACGCGCAATGCGAGGCCTAGACACCGTCATCGCTATCCCGCTCGACCATTATCGCTCAGCGTCTAGCGTTTTGTGTCCTTTTCCGATACGGGTCTTCCAGACGAGCATTGGGATTTGGGTCAGAAGCTCGTAGCTGGCACTCTCTACAAATCTCAGCTATCGGATGTGAGAGGTGGTTTCCGCCGGCGCCGTAGCAGGTCCTCCCGAAGTTGGGGCAGTTGTCGAACCTAGCGAAGCTTTTGTGACCGCAACTAAAAACGTAGTTTGTTTGCGTACACATCGTAGAATGTTGCGCTAAGGTTGCTTGTACGTGATGAAGGTCCTGTTCTGAGATGTCGCTACCTGAAGTATTTCGTCGAGGGTGTCTGTCGGCTGTGACTGGTGTGCGCGCCTTGCCCGCCGTGATGACCCTCCTTCCTGGACTCGTATGTCCTCTTAAGATTGGTTCTGTGACCTTGATGTGATAATATCGCAGGGGCAAGGAATTATAGATGAGGAGTGTAGTATCTGTTGCCGCACGAGAACAGGCTGTCTAGTAACAGCAAGGGTCCTTCAGTGCGGAGACGGTCTTCTTCAAGATATGGGCATCGTTTCACTGCTCATTCATGGTAGTAAGTCAGCGTGACTGGCGTGGGATATGGGCAAAAGTAAAAATAACTGATGGTGTGGTGTCGCTATAGGGCATTGGAAGGGACAGTGGTGGGCGTGAAGAGGGATGGATATTGCATTGGCCGCTTCCGAAGCAAACACATTCCCCCTATCCCCGCCTGCCTGTGACTGAAACGGCTTCCCCCACTCCGCTTGTGGTCGGCAACACGAAAATACGGCTGGGGCTGGCGACAGATCAATGTGCTGCAGGCCTGCACGAGAAAGTAGCTATGTCTCAATTTCGCCTGTCTTGCTAAGTGGTTGGTGATGCCGTCTTCGCCTCGGTCGCCGCCCACTGACTTGACAAAGAGGACTCGGTAGGTTCCCACGAGGAGAGGTAATGACGTCGTTGCCCAGCTCAGTCTTTGTCCCCACGTAACAGCGGGACCTGGACCTAAAGCCCCAGTGCCATACCGCACCAGCGGACGAGCATGGCGGCAAGCCTAGACAGGTCTAGAGCGGTCGGAAATACCGCGTGAGAAAGGACGGCACGCACGACAGCCTGTCCCTCGGGCGGGCTGCCAAGCTGTGCCAGGGAGCTGCCGCCGCTGAGAGGGCAGAGAGTCACGAGAGGCCAATGGTTCAACTGGCTGCTTGCGGTTAGCCTCGTATGCAATCGGAGCGCCGGCGATAGCTGCCGTGGTGTTCCCTGCGAGTGACAAGGACAGCAGCGGCTTCTCACAGTCACTGGTCAGGGCTGGAAGTCCAGAGAGAGGGCATGGTAATGAGGTGCCACCGCCAATGAAAAGCCAATATCTGACTGGGGAGCGCTGCAGGCTAGACCGAGAACTCTCGTCTGCAGATTGGAGTGAGGGGTCCGCAATGCAGAGAGAGCTGAAGAAGTGGCGCAAGGACATTTGGCTCTCACTCGCACCTACCTTACCTGGCAGGTATGTTGTCACCACGATCGTGAGGATGCAGGCGCGGCTGCGTGACAAAACACCGACCCTGAAGTGTCGTTGGCCAACTAAGCTTGGAGAAGTCTCCAAGTGTGCATCTGAGAAGAGCGGTCTGAGCGGGGCGAAAACCCTTCTTGCATTCCGGTGGCACTGCAGGCTTTCGAACAAGTTATCTTCGCTGCTGCGATGTGGTTGTTGCTGACAGATGACTAGCCGGAATCCCCGCCGGACGGACGCGGCAGCAGCCCGGCTCCTTCCCTGGGAAACTGGGCACAACGCGACATGCATGCGTGTGCACCAACCTAGCTAGCAGCCAAAAGGAAGGTACGTATCCCAAGGAGAACAACTACCATACCCCTGCAGACTGGAGGAGGCAAATGCGAACAACCTAGGATCCAGAGGAAGCATTGTTTCCACTACCATGCACTCAATATTTCATCACCGTCCCTGTGTGAAGAGCGGGAGTCTACGGTCCGAACCGGCCCCGGAGAAGCAGTGTGCGATCAGAATCACCGTTTTGATCTCATTATCTTCGGGACCCGCCGCGTCTAGATGCCTCAACAAAACAAATACAGACAGAATGTCCGAAGTGCCACTCGAGGTTCCGGCGACCCGAGGTGTCTTGGAGTACGGAAGTCGTACCCGTGTTCCGTTCCACAACAGCATTTATCCTTCGCTGTCGGCTACTCATGTAAGACTTTGAAGTGTAGCTAATTGCCGATCATCCAATTGCAGCACAAAGACTTCTTCGAGATAGTTTGTTCAAGTGCGGTGGCGCGTCTTTTCTCGCCCTCCCAAGTGCGCCGAGTAAATACCGCTTAGAGCCGGTTTTAGTCGGGCCGGCCGTCGAGAGTTGAGGTGGCTAGGTGGTTACCTATGTATTGTACAGGGTCCCGAGATCGGGTAGACAAACTGAGACAGGATTCTTGGGTATCATCCCTCATTACTACCTAATCTTACAATTCGGCAAGTGTGTGAAGTTGTGTTACCTCAAACCGGCTCGTCCCTGCGCTGCCGGCTTGCGCAGACGAAGCTGTCTCTGAACCAAATTAAGCGTGCTCTTTGGAATACGGAGACGATGTCCTGCAACAAGAGCTCCGGTGAGAAGGGCCAAGGCTCCTGCTTGGTGCGCCGCTGCCAGCGATATGGGGGCCATGTAGATGAGGGTGCTGATGCCTAAAGCCAGTTGCAGAGAAACGAGGTGAACCAAGCCTGTGACACCTTTTTGGACATCCCTTGTCATGGCAGATTTCACGCGCCCCGTTCGGCTGTACGCGAACAAGGCTAGAACAGCGGTGAAGGTTGTCATGGCCAGAATCCGATGGTCAAGCTGAACAAGCGACGGGTTTTCAAGCATGTTGCGCCACCATAAATCCGAACCATCCTCTTTCCGACAGTAGAAGTTGTCTAGTAACTCCGACGTCGGCGGTTTGTACCCGACTCCCATCTTCGGAAACTCGTTATAGATGAGGCCTGCGTCGAGGCCCGCGACGAGCGCTCCCGACAAAACAGTTGTGAAGATCAGGACTGTCAGGGCGGCAACCGACCCGCGGAGCACCTTGAGCGCGGGCGACTGCAGCTTCGCAAAGGTCTCCAATGTGGCCGCGGGGTTCTGGAGTGCCCGGTTGGTGCGCAGCACGCTCAAGCCAGCCAGTAACATCCAAGAGTAGCAGACGAAGGCCGTGGCAAGATGTGCCGCTAGCCGGTACTGGCTGACTCGAGGGTGTGAACCTGGAGCAAACAAGTCGTCCTTGAGGCCTGACTTTACCATCCACCACCCGATGAACCCTTGAAAGCCAATCAGAGCCGAGATGCCGACCAGGGTGCAAGCCATCCGGGGGGTCACCCGACGCCGCGCGATGAAGTAGACAGTTGGTAACACAAAGGAGAGGCCGATGAAGCGTCCCCAGAGACGATGGGTCCACTCCATGAAGTAGATCTTTTTGAATTCGGATAGGTCCATATGTGGGTTGATCATTTTGTATTCGGGTGAAGCTCGATACTTGTCGAATTCCGACTCCCAGTCGGCCTGGGAGAGCGGGGGTAGGGAGCCCGTAACAGGTCTCCATTCCGTGATGCTGAGACTGCAGAAATGCACTTGTTAGTTACGAGAGACAGACGCTTGGTGCAGCTTTATACGTACCCAGACTCAGTCAACCGTGTCAGTCCCCCAAATACCACAATGCCAAATACGCTGGTAGCACTGCCGAGAAGCCAGTATCCGACCGACTTGGAGTTGGTTTCGGGGAAAGTCGATTTTTTGTCCGCTCTATCATTTCGCACATCTTTTGCATCTGTATTATGTGTATTCGGGCCTTTAGTTTTGTGGATCTCCTGGGCGAGAGACGCGATGGGGAGTGGTTTCGCGGGGGTGGAATAGCCTCTCGAAGCAACTGCAATACCAACAATGCTGAGGGGCTTTGAAGAGGGGATCGCGCGACCATATTGTACACATTGGCCACACACCAAGCTCGACCGGGACAGCCGCGCAGCTGATCTGCGCAGCCCCAGCTGGAATAATGTCATTGCCGCCAGGTTGTAGAGGCAATGGCAGACTCATTACGAACAAAAGAGCTGGAGCAGAAATTTGGAACAACCAGCGTGTTGGCCAAAAATCAGGCCACTGCATCACGTCGAAAGCTTGGGCCCTGCGGGAGGTTCGGGACGCCTAGCGCACGGTCCGGACCCACAGCTAACTATCCCTAACTCCGCGCTTTCCATCATCCCAACATCGATCGATCTACGCTTCCCAGGTTGATGGATGTTCAAACCACCATCACTGTTCCCACGTCAGCCTCTGCGCTTGAAGACTGAAGTAATTAGGTTCCAATTAAATCCGAGAGCAATTGGGCTCCGACGGGCTCGTTGCCATGGTTCGTATTCCAAAGTCATCGGTAGAAGCGTCCCGGGTGCCATGTACTCCAATCCTCTCTTGCCAGCGGCACCCATAGATCGAAATGCAAATTACCAGTTCGTTATACCACAAAAAAAAGCCATCTACTTCCCGTTTCCGTTCCCCTTCTGAGCCTCGAGCCCCCCACAGTTTCTCCCTTCCAGCATTGCGCAATTTCAAGATGAATCCTCGCTAGCCTCAGCGAGACGCTGTTGGAACACCGGTTTCCTGAATAGCAGCATGTCTTTGAGGCTCCGCTTGGCAGCCTTCTTTGACTTTCTTTCATACAGTGGTTTATGTTCCTCGTGCGGGTCATGATCGTGTTCATAATCGACATGCACAAACGCTCTCTCGACATCACTCAAGCCCTCAAGCTTTCGCTGCAGCTCTTGGGCAACGTCATGGGTCACCCGAAGCGGCAATTCTTCGTCCATTACAATATCGACTTCGACATAATAGTTTTGGCCGGCATGGTAGGCACGGCACTACATCACTGTCAGCAAAATAGAAGGGGCGAAAAGCCTTTTTGGGATGCGACTTACCGTCTCGACCTTGAGGATCCTCTCATCATGCGTCACGGCCATATATATGACTTTGGCAATGAACTTTGGAGGCGCTGCCTTGCCGACCAGGAGCCACACCTGCTCGAAGGCGTTGGATGCCCATGAGAACAGGATGAGGAGTGCGATGAGCATGGCGCCAATCGGGTCCAGGTACCACACAAACCGGTCTCCAACAATTGCCATGACTAGGCCGAAGATGTTGACGACAATATCATTGCGGTGATCGACGAAGAAGATGTGTACTGCCGGAAATCTTCGATAAAAGAAGCAGTACACCATCAAGCTGGACTTGGCGAAGACTGCGTGGTTGTCAGTCACTGTTCACACCTGAGGTGGAGATTTCGGCCTACTAGCAACCCCAACAAAGACGAGAGGGATGACCTGCAGGGATTCAGACTCTCTTGGACCTGCTCCAAGATGCCGTCCTGATTCAATCTCGAGGGCAAGTCAGTCGCAAGTTCCGACACCACAGCTCAAGCACACTTACCAAGAGTTGGACCGCCACAGTGGTCATCAAGGCGCAGAACAGAATGATCCCTAGTGTTTCGATTCGTGTGCGGCCCTGTACGTTGATAAGTGGCCGCCCACTTGGCGTGGTCTAGATGTCAGGATTACTTACAACAGGGTATTTGTATACACTTGGCCGTGCAGCTAACCGAGACGTCACAAGCATCACGAAGGACGATACAAGATCCATCTATGGTCAAGGTCAACGCGGGTCATTGGTCATTGTTCGGGGACTTACAAATGCATCGGCTGCAGTTGCAAAGAGCTACAATCCCATCCATGTCAATGTCTCCTCTGCACGTCTACGGCCAGGAGAAACGAACCGACAGCGAGCCAGTGGAGATGGCTGCGTACATTTGGATGATGAAGAGGAAAAAGTTCACCGTAAAGGATGCATTGACGGCAAACCTGATCTTCGGCTTGTACCGAATGTCCTCCTCGACAGCAGCACGTTCTTCATCATCGGCGCCCAGAAACTGATCAATGAGCTGGTTCTGCCGGGTGTAATACTTCTTGAGTCGCTTTTTGTTGCCTTCCGGGTGGTCAATCTTCATTTGCCTTTGGGAGACATTCTCTTTCCGGTGTCGACCGAGATTCAGTGGGTCGATGGTTCCGGAGACAGAAGAGGAGACAGTCCCGTCGGTGTTGTTGCCTGACAAGGTGGGAACGACCTGAATGGCATCTAGGTCTTCAGTCGCGACCTGCGCGACAGGCAATGTCACTACCCCCAATGTTAGCTAACCCTCGAGCGAATCACGCACAGGAGTCGCAGCCAGGGGAATCCATGATGCAAGATCTCAAGATCCCCAAGATACCAAGAGCAGCCAAGCCAACATGGCCGGACTGGCCAAGGCCCAACCCTTGGGATGGACACGTACCTGGGTGCTGTAGTGCATCTGGAGCGCTGTCACTCGCCATGGTGGGTCAGGTCTGATCTGAAGATTATGCGTGGCGGATCTATATTACAACAACAACAACAACAACAACAAAACCGGACAGCTTCAACAGATAAGCCATATATGCTGCGCCCAGGTCAGCGAGCCGCAATATTATATTCTTCTTTTCTCCGATCCTTCTACATGGGCTCGCAAATTGTTTGTCACTAGTTTGCCACTTTGCGCCGTCACATCGGGTCGTCGACCTCTCATCAACGGCAACGACATGCAGCGTCCTGGTCAAGGGGCAGAATCTCCAACGGCTCCTGCAGTGACGCTGGCGAGAAGGGAAAGCATAGCCACGCCGTGCGCGGCCCTTAGCCACTGGCCTGGCAGGTGTATCCGACTGCTCGTGTAAAGATTCCCTCCAGGTAGTCGAGGGGGCGGGTCAAGTCTGGTAGAGAGACACCGTGCGGAGGCATGGAGCTCACGGCTTGGCGAAGAGCCGAAGAAGGTGGGTCGAGAAAAGCTCCGTCTGGGGTCGGCTATGCCCGCCAGGGAGTTGGGAAAGATTCGATGCATGGACGGGAGGTTGATGGGCGGCCAAGTCGGTTGTTCCTATTGGCCGGGCCAATGTTTCGATGGGACGGCCAGAAGCAGCCGCACCATGGCCGAAGATCCGCACTTTGGGGAGCGCCAAGCGTTACAGGTTTTGCTCGTTGAGCCTGCAAGATGATCGTATATACGGAGCGCGCCAAGACGGCTCTTTGTTTTGCACTCCCGGCCTTCCTCTTTTGCTATCTCGAGTTCCTCAAGCCCGCCAATGGCCGTTGCAGCGACAGCGTCACCAGACAACTGCAGAGGATATCCGGACTGGCCTTGCCAAGAACACCTTATCTTTGCCGAGAACCGAGCATCCTCGTTCCACGCTAGCGGTGTAGGTGGAAGTGGTGGAAGACTGAAGTGTTGCTTCAACTACCGGACAAGGAAAGAGCCTGAAGTGGCCAGTTCGAAGCCGAAGGCCTGGATCTGTTGCACCCAGCAGCAGGCATCGGGGGTTTTAGGTCTCGTGCACGGCAAAGGGGGCGATCCACAACGTTTGGCAGACGCTGATGGTGAATGGACGCGCTGGCAACAACGATACCGGTATCACCTTGACGCCAACTTGAGTAGTGTACAGACTTAAAAAATTCCGCCCCAGCACTGGGTATGGCAACATTTCATTCAGGGCTCGGCGTCCAGAAACAAGCATCGCTTCCTGGTACACTGAGATCCGAATCTGACGCCAAATTTGGACAAGCATCAAGAGCGAGGGGCAGGCCCCGCTGTGTTAGACAGGTGGGTCTGTTTCATACTGACAAATTCGACTCTTTCTCGCAGTCACATCGCGCAGGCAAGCCTGGACCTGATCACGAGACTTGGACCTGGCAAGTCGACACGGAGAAGCTACTCTACACCACACTAGACGCATTCGGGGAGTTTCCTCGTCGTCGCATTGGTAGAGGACCTACCTGGAATGCGATGTTTGTTTGGACTAGGCCAAGTATCCCTCGACGGACCCGAATCCTCTGGCGGCCAATGTATCACGCCCCAGCGCGTTTGGACAAGTCTTGATTTGAGGAAGCGCCCACTGTGCTTCGACCTTCCCTGGGGCGCAGAGGGGTGCAAAATAGGACGAACGACTGGAGCTGGACGACAAGACAAGATCGCTGCAGCGATTGCACCACGGTCTCAGTCCTGTCGGAAGCCGCATGCGGCGGCACTGGGGCACAAGGTTGCCGTCCACCACCGGCGATCTGGTTTTATTCTGGATCTGAGGAGGGTCTTGGCATCCTCCGTTTGGCAGTTAATCCCTGGGCTGCGTTTGGACGCGACGGGGGTGTTCCCTCAGCACAACACCCCGTGCACCACGCTGGCCCCATGCCTCGCCACAGCTTGCCTGTCGTTGGCGCATCATGCATACTAAAGGTGCCCGGCGTCCGTCACCTACGATCTTAGCTTGGCCTTTCTTGGTCTTTTTTCTTGGCTTGGGTTCAGAGTGTGTCCCTGGAGGGCGTATTTCACTTCGTTGTGGCCAGTTCTTTTGGTATTATTATTTGTTTCCTTTTTCCCCCTTTTACTTCTTGGCGTAGTTCCTCTATCCCTCTTAACTGAGCTGGAAGGTTGGGACTCACGACGGACTTGTTTCCTTGACTTCTTCAGAGCCGCAGGGCGGTTTCCTTTCTTCTCTATTCTTTTTTTTGTTCGGCAATTCAGCAAATACCTCGCCGGGCGAGTGGCCTGGAGCTCAGCTTTGAAACTGGAACCGGGCGTTAGTGGGTGTGCATCACGCTCTCCAACGAGGAGAAGCGCGGGTTGGTAAATATGAGCTTCACCGGAGCCACAGGAGCGGGAGGCTTTCCGGCGTCGGTATCACCCCCGGCCACCGCGGCACCGACTAGCGACAAGCCCGTCTGTGGAAGTGATTCGGAGGAGGGCGAGTACGATCTGCCTCTGCATGTCGCAGCCTTGTGTAAGTTGCCAAGGATCAGAGCCTGGATGAAGATGAACACGACTAACAGTGCTAGGTAGTCCTGGTCCTGGCAGCATCTCTCTTCGGTGCCGGCTTCCCAGTGGCAGCCAAGAAGATCAAGTGGCTGAACGTACCGACAAAGGCCTTCTTCATTTGTAAACACTTTGGTACGGGTGTGCTCATCGCGACGGCATTCGTACATGTAAGCGAACAACCCTGAGTCGGAGGGACGAGATACTGACATGGCCCGTCCCAGCTTCTCCCTGTTGCTTTTGGTAACCTGACGGACCCATGTCTTCCTGACTTGTTCACCGACCAGTATCCGGCCATGCCCGGTGTCATCATGATGGGGTCCATGTTTTGTTTGTTTGTTCTCGAGATGTGGCTCAATTCCAAGACGGGCGGTCATTCGCATGGAGGACCTATGGGGTTTTCGAGTGGTGGCAGCAAGCCTCACAGCCACGCTCACCACCACGCGCCGCCGGCCCCGGCTCCGATGAACAGCTACGGGCCGCCGCCTCAGCGACCCCCGAGGTACACGGCCGAAGCCGATTTTGAGATCGAAGACGTCGAGTATGAGAAGCAACTCGCCAAAAAGATGTATGATGAGAACCAGCGCGCGTATGCGCCGAACCCGTTCGACGACTCCAACGCCCTCAACGTCCAGTCCGAGATGCCCGCTTGGTTCATTGTATTTTATGAGCAGTATGTGCGTCAGCGCCTCGAGTTGGTCAAGATGATCAAGACCCAAAGCGCCGCCCCGGCCACGCCGATGCCCATCGAGCAGAAGCGCAAGACAATCCTCGGTGACAACCAGTGGGCCGACTCGCCTTACATAGACCCAGAGACTGGCCGTGGCGTTGACCCGCTCGTGTTCAAGAAGATGTCGATGAACATTACCCTCCTTGAGGGCGGTATTCTTTTCCACTCCGTCTTCGTCGGCATGACCATCAGCATCACTATCGACGGTTTCATCATTCTTTTGGTAGCTATCTTGTTCCATCAGATGTTTGAGGGTCTTGGCCTTGGTTCGCGTATTGCCGAGGTGCCCTACAAGCGTGGGAGTCTTCGCCCGTGGGTTTTGGTCTTTGCTTTTGGCACGACTTGCCCTCTTGGTCAGGCCATTGGTCTGATTGTCCGGAATTCGTACGATCCCAACAGCGCGTTTGGCCTGATTATTGTTGGCGTTTTCAACGCCATGTGAGTTTTCTCCCGAAGCAAACCGTGAACGCCCGTGCTGACGACAGTAGCTCATCTGGTCTCCTGCTGTACGCCGCGCTAGTCGACCTGTTGGCTGAAGATTTCCTCTCGGAGGATGCGCAGATGACTTTGAGGGGCAAGGACAAGAAGCTTGCCTTCTCTATGGTTCTCCTTGGAGGTGGGTTATTCGTGCATCTTGCAGGAACTAAGAAGTTGACAAGTTTTTAGCTGCTGGCATGTCCGTCGTTGGTGCCTTCGCGTAAAAAGAGAGAGCACAGACGTATTTGCCGATCAGAAGATGCGCTGCTGCCAACGGATAAGATGTCGACACCATCATTTGTCGCGACACGATATACCAAAACCCTTCCAACGGGAATGCGAATCTAGCTGTTTCCTCGAAACGCCACGCCGGCGTGTTCTCGCACACATCCCCACACACTCATTGAGACATTTCAATCATCTGTACTTGTACGTCACAGCCCAGAGGGGAAATGACAAACGAAGAGGGAGGAAGAAACGGGATCCAGGGGCGAGTTTTGGAGGAAGGAAACAAACGGGGGGAGGAGACCTAAAACCACACAGAAAATGAGGAGAAACGAAAGAAGCAACACGAGACAATGCAAATTCAGCCCGAGGGAAACGGCTGGCGGAGCAAATCGACTGGCCATCTCCTTTGTTTTCCAAGGCGAACGCAACTTCTGAATCCGAACATGTTACTTTTTTCATTTTCATTTCTTTCTACGTCTTTGGTCGCTTTCCAGGCCCGAGTTAAGGCCAGGGTGATTACATGGGTGAACATATGAGCCGCTGTGACGGTGTTGACGTGGAGTGGGTGAGATGGGATGGGGGAGTCTAGTTACAGGACCTGCCTAATTATTCTACATGCAGAGGAAATGATGGGCATAGATGGTCATTTTCAAAGCCAATTATACGATGGCAAGACAGATGAGTGTTACGAGGATGTATATATCCAGAATACATGCAGGGGAAGCTATCAAATGAGGTTAACATTGGCTTCACGAGGTAGATATATGTAGAAATGGCTAGATAAAAAACCTCGCGGAATGATCCTCCCTCTATGGCGGTGATTCCCGATGATAACCTACCTCACCTACTGCAAGGTACCCAGGTATCTAGCCGGCCAACCCACAATTGGGTATCCAGATTACGAGACTACGAGACGTGGAAATAGGTAGTGTAGAAGAACAGAAGGTAGAAAACCTTTTGTTGCCAAATACTCACTTCATCATGTGCTAGGCAGGGGGAAGCCATCCACCTTAAATAGCAACGCAACCACACTTATTACCTCAGGGAGGATCCAGGAGGAAAATAGGAAAATAGGACACGGATTGCGGACGGGGAGGCGCAGCAAGTCTCGACCCAGATACGCACTACACTAGACCTTGTACCAAGAAGTCCCGCCAGGCCCAAACAAGCGCTTTCGCTACCTCGGCCGCTAGTTTACAATCTCCTTCCGTGCGTGTTGCATTTGGGGGTAGGAGATGATGGTGGGTGATATTCGGAAACAAACTCCCGCGCTTGGGGGGATTTGCTCTGAGCATGGGGGAAAATGGGGTTGGTTAGTTCCACAGTAGTGTACATCTATCTCAATGGAATGTCGACGCGAGAAGGGCGGTTCTAGACCGACTTGACTTGCGGATTCTCTCATCTTTTTTGGTCTTAGCAGTCCGTGTCAGGAAGGAGGTTGAGATTATCTTGGTGTCTAGGCACACTCGGTCTGGTCTACACTAAAGACGACCAGACCAACCCTACCTACAGGTACCTAGGTCGGACCGACCAACTGTGAAGGCCAAAACAAAAGGGGGTTGAAAGTTTCAGAAGCAAAAAGAAACAGAGTGGAAGGGGGGAGACGGTTTAAGGAACCTTTGGTTTCTTCTCTCCTTAGGTTCCTCTGTGTTCTTCTATAATCGCCCCAATCGCGAACGAGCGCACTGGCCTGGAGTTTGGTTTGCCATTGCGCGGAACGGGATGGTAGTTAAAATGGTGCGACTCATTTAGGCGTTTTGGTGTTTTCTGGAACATTGCACACGGCTGATCGAGATTCGAAAACGTCAAAGGGGATCAAAGAAATGGGAAAGACCAGCCGATCGGGTTGCCGCGATAGTGACATGCGCGATGTCCCCGCGCGATTGTGGCTGATGTGACGACGGATCGCCCGAACCCGTTACCAGACATGTTGCACGGGTGCCAAGAGTGGGAAAAGGGGTTAGGGTTAGGGTTTTGCGAGTGATGCATGGTTCCGGCGCCTGACGAGTCTTCCATCATCAATTATCGTGAGAGACCTCTTGTCGTATTTTCATACGTTTTGATTTGTTCGTTTGTGTTCGGAAATATTTAGCCCCCTCATCATTTCGCACTGTTGTGACTGTGTGTGACTGACTGACTGTCACCTTTGGGGAGGGAAAAAAAAAAAAAAAAAAATCCCATGCGGCGCAGTTGAATGACAGAAGAGAAACAAAAAATAGCACAGCAACTCCGGTTATGGTAAGATGAAATGGCACAAAAACCGCCGATTCGCTGCCACGTCGTCGGGAGCTGCCGTTCGTCCAAAATTCAATTCCAAAATGGTTTGCCTGCCCTGCGAAGAAGAAAAAAAAAATCAACTGTAACCGACTGAATGCACCTTCCCATCCTTCCCGCTCTCCACCCCGCGTTCGCTCCGCACCAAATGACCTCTGGCGATTGTTTTTTGTCAGCATCATCACACACCTCTTCATCTCTCCGCACTCCGAGCCAGTCCTAGACAACCAAAAGAAAGGGGAAGTGGATTGGAGGAGGAAGCAATTCTATACCAGGAAACCTCCCGCCCCCAACCTGCAGGCAACCAAACATTCAGTCAGGGTCAGGCGCTCCTATCTCAAGTTGCATGTCGCACGGCCGGTACCGCAAATAAACACGCGTCAAACAAAAATCTAGATTCGGCAATACACACGTCCATGACAAACCGATGAGGAGAGTTGGCGATCTCAGACAGGGGCAAGACGGAAGGAAAAGGAGACAGATGAGATCGTGGGTGAGAAAACAAGGATGGCGTTCTCAGTAATCACCCCGTTATCTCCTTCTTATTCTCTTCCTGTTCTGTCCTCTCCGTCTCCTTCTAGGCACCAACTTCGGTCTCAGTCACCACCGTCTCGGTCTCACTCACAGTCACAATCTCATTCTGAGACTCAATCTCAAAATCAACACCAATCTGAATTATCTCCAACTCAATTACTCTCTCCAATAACGGTTTCACAAACCCGGCCAGACAGCCCGACTTTACCACTCTCACTTTTTGATCCCGGTACTGAGTCTGATACCGACACCGACACAAACACCAATTCTGAACTTGATTCTGATCCAGGGCTTGACCTTGAATTCCGGTCCACCCCTGAGCCTGAGCTTCCACCCATGGCCTCGGAGCTATCCCTCCTCCGCGCCCCAGACATTGCCTGCTGGCTTTGTCGACGCGAGATTGAGGAATCGGCAGCTTGCCGGGTGGTGACGTTTCCGGTTGGGGAGGAAAGCGATGCCGTGGTGTCCCCCGTGGGACATCGGGCGGCCTCAGTGAGAGAGGAGGAGGGGGGGGAAAGGGAAGAGGTACCTGTATTTGTGGTTCCCAGCTCTGTCCCTGTCTCTCTTCCTGTCTCTACCCCTAATCGCGGCTCGGTGCCCGTTCAGGTCACAACTACGGTAGGGGAGGTCCCAGAGAAGGGGGCGGAAAGGGGAGTAAAAGAAGGGCCGGAAACAGAGACGGAAGTAGGGCCTGAAAAGGAGATAGAATCAGGGATCGCGGAAAGGGCAGAAAAAAGGACAGCGGTAGGGACAAAACCAGGGGTAAAACGTAAAACCTCGGCCTGTGATAATGACAAAGAAGTGGTAAAGGAATTCAGCGGACCAGTCTATCAAAACGGGCTGTGGACTTTCCGTGTCCACGCCGACTGCTGGGGTACGTTTTCCCCATTCATATATTTTCTCCCTTGATAGTGCTGACGACGTGAAGACATGGTCGCTACCCAGACCGTTGATAGCGCGGCATGCGCTCGGACATGGTGCCGGGCACTGGCGGCGCTCAACTGGAACTTCAAGCCCTTTGTGCCGATGGGATCCAGGGGGAGACCCGGGGCCGGTCCGGGAGTTTCGTTGGGTTGCAGGCGCTACGAGCTGCCAAAGTTGTTGCTCGGTGCGGCAGTTAAAAGAAAGGGATTCCAGCCAGGGATTGGGATATCTGGACCCGAGAGCTGGGAGGAGCTGGTGAAAACACTGCGTGACGAAATCAAGGAAGTGGAGGAGGGGCTGATTCCCACCACTCCGCTGCCGGAATCGGGGCTACGCAGGAGGAGAACACGGGATGATGTCTTCGCCTTGTTGCCTAATGAGGTACTTTTACGACTTGTATGCCAAGTCCGCACAGAGGACTTGATCAATCTACGGCTCGCATCAAGAACGGTTGCAACAGCGTCGCGGGCGGCGGCGCTACCGGGCGCATTCTGGGCGAGTCGGTTTGCTATTGGATTTGACATGGCTTTCGCAACACCCAAGGGACCTAAGGGGAACGATCGAGGCCAAATCCAAACCCAAGACTGGCGGGAATTGTACTTTCTCATCACGACAGCACTACGGAATACCGAAACAAATGTCGGCGCTTGGCTTGCAAAACGCAAGTACTGGTGGGACAGACTTACTGCTGTTGCAGAGTTTCACACCCAATGGGGAAGAGTTACCCTCGCCGGAGAACGCTTCTTCGACCTCGAAGCGGAACCAGAGGGAACTGGTAACGGAAAACTGGTCCTCGACGAGGCGACATGTGTGTCAGCAAGACTCAGTCGCGACGACGGAGTTGACCGCGGCTGCAAAACGCTGTGTCTGCCCCTGTGGGATATCAAGGCTGTGGGCGTGTCAGTCGTGAATATGGCTGGGGAGAGCCACATTTCCGGACTGCGCATCTTTTCAAGCCAAAAGACTCGGAGCCTCGGCCTGGTTTCACAGAGCGCCGAGACGGTGGTAGACTTGTATGCTGGAGAAAAGCTATTTGGGTTTAGACTCAGGGTCGACGACGATGCTGTGAGGGCGCTCAAGGTGCTGTCGCAGACGCCTGAGGGGAGACTACGGGTGTCGCCGTGGATAGGGGACATGACATCGGCGAATTCAATGCACGAGATGCCTCTGATTGGGAAGTTTGATCACGGATCCGCCTTGGTGGCGAGTTTTGATGTGAGTAGTGCATTTGTTTTTGCCTTTGCTCTGAATTGGTTAAAGACGTGGGAGCTAACAAAGAATAGCACTTTCGTATGACAGCTTTTGGGGTCGCAGATATTGTATGAGCGCATACATGCTTCGCACAGCAACCTCTCCCCTGCACCATGTCCCCGGTTTTGCAGTCAATCTGCCTTTTCAGCAAAAAACTTGTCTGGGCTTTTCCGAAAGCTCAGTCCCTTGTCGCTTTGAATGCCGTTTGGCATCTTCTGGATCCTTTGAAGTTCCGAACCCGGAAGACAAGGGTCAGACAAAGAATACTTAACGAGACCAGCATTCCAGTGCGTTGAATGCTCGACCCTCAACCCCCCCCCCTTTTTTTTTTTATTATTATTATTATTATACCGGCTCAAAACCAGCTCTTCCTATCCTTTTCCCTATACGGCAGCAACACTGCATCGCCGCCACAGCAAACATGGCAACCCAAGCGCACTACCGCGGCAAATACACTCGCTTCAAGGACCTCCGCAACGGGTCTGTCCTCGTCCGCCGACACGGCGATGGCGAAATCGCCGTGGGACATCCCTTCTCCCAGCCTGAAGACGGCTTCTTCTCCCGCCTTGAGGACGCCTGGGAAAGCCACGACATCACAGCCGAGGGTACCGGACGCGCCGCGGCCAACGTCCTCAACCACCCCAACCTCGTCAGTCTGCACACGGAGCTGCGTGAGTGGCCTTTCCTGCCGGTCGAGCTAGCCACGACCATGCCGGATCGCTATTGGGTGTGGGACTACTGTGATGCCGGCAGCTTGACTAATCTGCTGATGGATCCGCCTACGTCGGTGTCTACTGCCGGGTTCCTGCCGGAAGGACTGATTTGGCATACCCTACTGGGTGTGCTGGCAGGTCTGGAATGGTTGCATGAGGGGATGCGGGAGGTGTATGTTCCCGAGCTGGTGGTTGGCAAGGACGGGAGGAAGAAGATCAAGCGCGTTCGACTCAAATCCCGACCTGAGAAGGCGTGGATGCCTATCCTCCATAACAGAATATGTGAGGAGAGCATTCTGTTCCAGCAGCCGCGGGGTATCGAGAAATATGGCCAGGTCAAGATTGGCGACTTTACTGCGGTGACTGTGATGGGCCATATCGAACATATTCCCGTCACTGAGGCCGCCGAGGAGGGTGGGACTCGAGCTACGGCGGCGGGCGATGGAAGGGCAGTCTTGGTGGGGATCAGCAAGGAGGGTAAACCTCTGAGTGAAGCAGTCAAAGGAATGGGCGCCTGGGAAGAATCTTACAATGAGAATGACCCGGTGCAGGCACAGAAAGTCGTTGAGCGGGTGAGTACTCATTCCTATCTTACATACCTACCCGGCACCCTTGTTTTGTTTTTCCCGTTTCACTAACGCCTCTTGTTTAGAGTACCCGGCCCATCTATCGCTCCTGTGACATTTTCGACCTCGGCTGCGTCCTGTATCGCATGATGACTGGCAAGCCGATTCCGGGCTCATGGGAGTCGCGAGGAGAGGATTGCGATAAGTGTGGATGCAATCACCTCCTTTTTAGCAAGAACAGGGATCTGGGCTGGTATTGCCCCCACGAATGTTTCACTACCGAGTTTGTCGACAGGAACATCGAAATGGCGGTGGAATATACCCAGGCCCTGCGTGAGCTGGTTACGTCGCTGTTAGAGAAGAAGCGCAACTCGGAACTGCGCGCGAGCCAGGTACTCGAGACGGCGTGGAAGGGATATGAGGAGTGGATGGAGCGGACCCAAGACGGGAAGCTGCATCGCGATTTGTTTGATGATATCTGGTTGCGGATGCGGAATCAGGAGCGGAAGGAGGCGGAGGCACGGTGGTGGGAGGAGTGATCCAGACAGGTGGCCATACTGTAAACCGTAAAAAGTAAATGATAATAATTGGTTCTGTTCTCTCAAAATCACGCCCCTTTCTTCACTCCAGCCCAAGCTAACGGCCGGGGATTCTGTCGTGTCCTTGGCCGCCGGAGATGCGGCGGTGGGGGGTTGGGTCTCTGTACCGTCATGGTGATTACCATTTCGGGGTTTTTGAACATGCTCGCTGCTTTGGCATCCCCTGTGAGGACCAAGATTTTGAGTTGACCAGGGTTAGTGGTATCTTGACATTGTGAAACAACGGTTTCGAGTATGGCGAGGATATTGTTGTTGCTGTTTTTGTTGTCGTTGCCGTCGTTGCCGCAGTCGTCGTCGTCGTCGTCGTCATCAGATGTGTGGATTGTGGTTCGTGTCTGCCCATCTTCTCCGGAGTTGTTATTGTTGTTGTTGCCACTATTTATGATGCCCCTATCTTCTCCTCTGCCTGTATCTCTTATTCGATCTCTGTCTATCTGCTGCTCCTGCTGCTCCTCCTCTTCCCCCTCCCTGCCGTTCATCTCTCCACCGTATTCACTCCAAATCCCCTTATTTTCTCTTACCTCCTCCTCCTCCTCTGCCCCTGTCCTCCTGGTAGCAGTAAACTCGCCGTTTCTTGCTCTGCTATTAATCTCCTCCCTGTGTCGCCCCCAGTCTCTCCTAGCCCTTTTCTATCCATCCCCATCCCCATCCCCATCCCCATCCCCATCAACAAGAAACGCATCCTCCCCACGCTTCTCACCACAGCGCACAATAAATCAACCCACTCCTCCTTGCTATGGAGCCCCTGAATTCTCGCCGCATCAAGTCCCTCTATTGTTGCCTCAGGTGATGCACTCCGCAGAAGCTGAAAGGCCAAACTCTTGATCATCTCTACTATCGTCATCATGGCCCCCCCTTTCTTCTCCTTCTTCACATGGTCACATGCAATATCGCCAAACCACCAAGCACATGCTGTCGACCTTACCGCCTGCTCATTCCCTTCCCGCAAAACCTCCACCATCTCCATTGCCAGCTCCCTCGCATACCCCCTCGCTCTCGGCGGAGCATATAACAATAAATCGGCGACATCATCCCGGGTTGATTCTCAACCCACCCTGCCAACCGCCGTCTTATCACATCTACCGCCGCTGCCGTCCCGGGATTCCTATTCCCATTCCCCCCGTCCCGCCACCGCCATGGTGATGACGCCCTTTTCACCAACGCGCGATATCTAGCGAGGGCGATATCCGGATCATCGACCCCGCCGCCGTGACCAGGGCCAGGACCGGGACCGGGATCGGGACGAAGGTGATTCAGAATTTCGCTTCTTTGGAGATCCCGCACGGTAGCGTGGACGGCTTGGACCACGGTAGATGTTGTACGAACCTGGATGAGATCACAGCGTATATCATCTAGCTTGGCGTGAACTTGATCAAAGCGGAAGGGCATGTTCTGTTCCAGAACGGTAAGTTGATTCGATGTGTGACGGACGTGATGATGTAGGTTATTGTCACGTTCGCGGTCGCGGTCCAGATCGCGGACTCGGTTGTGGACCTCCTCCTTGGTGGTGTGGGAAGTGGCCGCGGTAGTGGCAGTGGCTTCGGCGGTGATGGACTGTTGGTCATGTTTACCGTCGTCGTCGTCGTCATCGTCGTCGTCGTTGGTGTTGAGATACCACGACGACGATTGACCGCCGCCCCCCTGCCCTTTCCCAGTTCTCAAAAAAAAAATGATAATGTATCATCATTTGAAGACCGTCTCCCGTCATCCTCCATCACAGAAACCGGGCGGTGGTCTCCCACCTACCGGTTTTCCCCATCAACAGTTGACAGGTATGGCGGATCGAACCCACCACGGCGAAACTCTCGACCCGTCAGCAGCTCTGCCCGTAGAGGTAGCCGCAGTAGAGTCTTTGGCCGATCGCCACCTTCATCATCGGACTGTGATGATGACGAGGAGCCGCCTATTAGAGAACGAATAAGGCAGAAAGAAGCAGACTTGAGGGGTCGAGAGCAGCAATGGGATTTAGCAGGACTACAAGCGATAGCAGACTCGGGCGCCTTGGAGCGGGAACTAGCTGGACCAGAAGAGCGGGAGCAAGCTGAGCCTCCGAAGAAACAGCTAGATTTTTTCATGGCGGCGAATGGTCGACCAAAAGCCCGAGGCCGGGGGTCCATTTCACAACGGTCTCTTCGGTCCCAAGAGAACCCCCTTCAGCTCAAGAAGCTCTACCTCCGACAGCCGATCGAGTGGTATCGTCGACCTGCGCAAGAAGCGATTGCGAAACAAGCATATCATCTCCGAAGACTACAGCGATGGTAGACAGGTGCGCAAGCGTCGGTTGGTGGCGCTGAATGGTGTGTTGGGTGGAAAGTGCAGCGATGCTGGGGGAGGCTGGGGCCGCTCCAAGGCGTCTCACCCAAGAGGAGCCTATCAAGAAATACTCGGAAAATCTGAGGGCACATTATGGCTCGATGGATGGAAAAGGGGACAATGCTGGGGAGACTGAAGACTCTCGAAGGCGTCCCATCCAAGGGGAGTCTATTAAGAAATACACGGAAAATCTCATGGCTAAAAGACCTGCTATCTATCAATACCCAGACGATGGAACAAACGACGTTTCCGGGGAGGGTGAGCCTGTTACGCGACCACGGATGCGCGAGTGCAACCTCAGGGATGATATGCTTGATGTCTATGGGAATCCACTGAATAGTGATATCTTGGGCACTAGTTGTGGAATCAGACTCACCCCTGTTCGAAGTAAGAATGAGGATTCCATCATAGTATTCGAGAACTCGGAGAAAGACTGAAACTAGGGCATTGCGTTGTAGGTCAGCCTGCGATCTTTCCTCCTGAAAAACGTCATTCTCGTCAAAGAGAGCCACTTGCGCTCCGTCAGCAACTTTGATGCAACGTTGGGGTACATGATATAATGTACCAGCTTTCCAGATTGTTCCAATGTGTAAGACAGACTCGAGATATTTCTCCACTGCCTCGGCATCCGTCCTGATATCGCCGCAAGTCACCCGGTAGAGTGGCTTCTCCGCTAGCTCAGCGACGCTTTCGGCCCTCAGGGTTTTGCCGGTGCCAGGCCCGCCATGCAGGAGAATGGTCAGGCCATTCCCCTTGCCTTCAATGACATCTGCCGACATATCCCGACAGGACATGCTCGTTGACCATGGCGGTGATGAGACTTTTCTTGTCTGGGTCAAGCACCAGGCGATCAAACGCCGACTTGTTCCATTTAATGTCCTGGATGTGGTCAACCTGAAGAAACCTCCACTTTTTATCGTGGTGTCCGAATCCGCGAATCCGCGAAGGTAGCTGGAGCGTGAACAAGTCACTTGGTGGACTTTCGCTGTCCATTAAACGCTGATTTAGTTCGCCTTCCCGGAACCATGATCAGCTTCGCTGTCCTCGTGAATATGTTTGTACGTCTCCATATCGACCATGTACCTGTGATTCGCCTGCAAAGGTGAGCTTGAGCCATGCCTCAAAGTGACAAGATCATACAGGTCCAATCTCAAACATCCGCCGAGGAGGGGCGTAGCTGATGAACCTCCTTCCCCGACATGACCAAGAGGTGCTCCCGCGAGTGAGAAGCCTATCTCTCAGCCCTGCCATATCATACCTCAGAGGGTAAACGCCCAGGCTTGTGATGGGTACCTCATCGTCGTCGTCATGGAGCCACTTCACGCTGAGGTGATCTTCGATCTTTCGAAAAGACCCGTCGAAGGACCAGGTCGAGCATCCAATGGAAACCGAGCGACCCTTGGCCTGACACAAACTTGTGTTGTAGCAGCGAGGTTGGCCGTATTCATTAGCAACGACAATGTCGTTAGCTCGAAACAGCTTCGGCAGATGCTTGAGGTTGACTGAGCCCCTATCGAACAGATCGTTCGCCTCTTCATATTCTGCGCCAAAGGAGAAATCGAGATATTCTAAGAGGACGTTGATATGGGAAAGCCCAGCGGTATCAACAACACTACTTGAGATCAACCTCATGGTTTCTCTGACGTGATAGAACTGCACGTAGGGGGCCTCCAGATGCTCGGGTATATCCCAGCCGCCCAAGGTCTTGGGGTCGTGAGCTACAAGCTGCTTCATAGCGCGCACCAGTGGGTGGGAAGGGTGTTTTATCTGTTCCAGAAAAGGACTGGCGAGTGGACCTGGTTGTTTCAACACCTCATAATATCGTGCAGCGGTTGCGCTTTCACGACCAGGCAGATAGGGCGGTGAAAGCTTTTGAAACCCCTCCTGGAGAATTTGGAGGTAACTCTCGCACTCGTAACTTTTCAAAATGACGAAGCTATATGCGGCCGGTCTTTGACGTACTCGTCCAGAGATTGTTCGAGGGGCAACATGCCGTGGAGGGGGCTCAGACGACAATCACCAGCATTAAGTCGTGGGTGGCCAAAGAAATAAGCCGTGGGAGGGTGGCCGCGGTGGTCGCGGCCATCGTTGTTGCACTGCACTTCATGGATTTCGAGGAAGTCAACTCCGGAGTCGCCGTCAATGTTGGATGCGTCGCTGAGACTCGGTTCTCTACTGCGATGTCGTTTCCGACGGGGATGCTGGTCGGCTTCATGAATTTCGAAGGGTGCCTCCTCACCAAACGAGGCTGGGCGGAGTCCCCTCAGGAAATTTGGAGTCCAAAGAATCCGGCAAGCTTTCAGCAACGTCGGACGATGATCTTGGGCGTTTCAACCCGGCTGCAGCCCGGACCTCCATCGTCGCTGGCGGCAGTCGAAACGTCGGTGTGAAGATATCTAGGTCAAGAGAATTGAGTGCTATCGACCAGATGGATGGGTTCTACAGCGGCACAGAGCCTTGTCGGTTCGTGTCGGGGACTGCCATTGGTGCTTCCTGATGCCTGTGTTATGCATCACGTGTTGAATACTCGCAATTCAGCAGCAGGCGGTTCGAACTGGGTCGAGCTGAGATTAAGAGGCGGATTTCCTTTTTTACATATATCTATGGTGTTTATTATTGCGGTCAATCGAGCTCCAAATCGGCCATTCTGGCATTGCAGAATTCGATCCGCAGTCTGTGGTCAAGCGGAATGAGCCGCTGAAGGGTCGACATGGGCTCATGAAAGATTGTTAGCGTGGGGCCGCTCAGAAGATAGCATCCTGTGAGGTGATTTTTCAATTATCAAGGGCTCGATGGCTAAGTGCTCGATGCAAGGCTTCAAGCCCTAGCTTCTGAGCCCAAGGCTCGATGCCTATCCTTGGCTCCTGCGGCGCACCCTTTCAACTTCCATGCTACCTAGCAACCTTTCAGGGGTTGGACTGAGACGTCATCTTCCAATCCCATCACGTGATTTCGCGACAATCTGCTGCAGGCAGCGGCGCTCATGTTCCAGCACACGAACGGAAGGCGTTGGCAATGTGAACGTTTCCGTGACCAAACATTGCGAAATGTCACATTTTTCTGCATCTCCCTCACGAATTATCCAGCGCCATGGCGGGTCACAAGCGCAACGTATCAACATCGAGTCCCAGAGCGACACGCTCAAGGACCAGTGCCAAGGCAGCAGCTCATGATGCCGTTCCCTCTGTTTATCGTGAAATGTTTCGGGAAGCGAAAATAGCTTCATCTTCCGAATTTACCGAGAGGCCACGGAAGCGGCAAAAACGGCCTGGAGAAAAACCTTCCCCAAAGACTACACCGCAACTGGAACCAGGCGACGACGACGACGACGACGACGGTGAGAGCGAGATTGAGCTTGAAGACGTCGTCATTCCTTCAGCAACTGTGCAGACTATCTTTAAGGAGGACTCGGACGAGGAAGAAGATGATGGCATTCAGTTTGAGGATGTTAACCTTGATGTCGGGGGTCCTTCGGCGGTCTCGGTGGGACAGGCTCCCAGGGAGCTGAGTCTCAATCTCACGGCCCAGAAAAACGCCATGGGCTCGCGGCCTGTCGTGGAGCGCCGCAAGGCCATTGGAAAAATGGAGAAAGAACGCCGCATCGAGGTCCACAAGATGCACCTTCTTTGTCTCCTTGCACACGTCGAGCGCCGGAATTGGTGGTGCAACGATCCCGGCGTCCATGATGTCCTCCGTCCGTTGTTGACAGATAAAATGATACGGCTGCTCAATCCTCGCCCAACACTGATACAGTTTGGTCGAACCGAGTCACTGAAAAATGGTCTTCAAGAGACCAGTGTTATGTTCAGTACCAAATTCAAGATCACCGAACGAGGGCTGCGTCGGGCGTTGTGGCCTGAGGATGAGGAGCAGCTCAAAGATGTAATCATCCATTCCCTTCTTATTCATGGATGGCTCTAACATCTCGTAGTACAAACTCCCAGAAGATGCGGAAACCACATTTGAAAAGACCGACTTCCTCGATGCGGCGAAATCCCTTCGGGGGTCGCGTGATGTTGGCGCCCAGCTGTTTTGTGCATTGCTTCGATGCGCTGGCGTCGAGGCCCGGCTGGTGTGCTCACTGCAGCCTCTAGCATGCGTCTCCGGTGCCCCTACCATGCCTAAACCAAGACCCAATAAACCAGCCTCTGCTCCGAAACCAACCAAAGGAGAGATATATGCAGCTGCGTTGGCACAATACGAATCAAAGCCCCAGGCTTCAACTTCGATATTCTCTCCACGTCAACGACTAGGCCACCCTCTTGCCAATACGTACCATCCCCCATCTATTACTGAGCCACCACCACCTCCTGTCGCACGAGCCCCGAAACCCATCCGCGGCGAGTCCCCTTTTCCCATTTACTGGGTCGAAGTTCTCGACGCGGCCCACCAAAAGTGGCATCCGGTCGATCCTATCGTCACTAGGACTCAGTGGCGACCTCTAGCCTTGGAACCGCCAGCCAACGATATTCTAAACTGTCTGCAATACGCCGTGGCCTTTGAAGCTGATGGTAGCGCCCGAGATGTCACACGACGATATGCCAAAGCTTACAATTCCAAAACTAAGCGAATGCGCATCGATGGCACAAATATCCCCGCTAACCGCAACCCTGGCGTAACTCCCGACGGTGCACCAAATCCTTTAAATGCTGGAGAGCGGTGGTGGCGTCGTGCCATGCGCCGCTACCGTCGTTTATCCCCTACCGATCTCGACCAAATCGAGCTCACTGAACTGGTGGCTGCGGAGGCAAAAGAGCCCATGCCACGCAATGTCGCGGACTTTAAAGATCATCCCGTCTACGCACTCGAGCGTCACCTCCGCAGGACTGAAGTCTTGGTACCGGAGGCGCGGTCCTCAGGCACCGTGAGCGCTGGAAGCAAGGCTCCCTTGGAACGAGTCTATCGTCGGCGAGACGTGCGGATCGCCCGCTCGAAGGAACGGTGGTACCGATTAGGGCGGGTGGTAAAAGACGGCGAGGTAGCGGTGAAAATATTACCCAAGTCAAAACGAAAGAAATTCCGGTTTGGAGGCGACGAGGATGAGGGAGAAATTGACGATGACCCTGACCGTGTAGGTCTGTTTGGTGACGATGTGGCTGGCACGCCGATTTACATGCTGGAGCAGACAGAGATCTACCGCGCTCCGCCGGTCGTGAATGGGAGGGTTTCTAAGAACAGGTTCGGTAATATCGACGTCTACGTGCCAAGCATGATCCCAGAGGGTGGTGTCCACATCGCTCACGAGCGCGCGGCTTCTGCTGCGTTTATCCTTGGCGTTGACTACGCACCGGCTCTGACGGGATTTGAGTTCAAAGGCATGAAAGGCACAGCGGTCCTGAAGGGTGTCGTTGCACCCAAGGAAGCCGAAAAAGGTATATGGGCTGTCATTGAAGGACTTGGCGATTTAGAGGCAGAAATTGAGGAAGAGAAGAGAAGAAGGAGAGCATTGAGAATGTGGAGCCGATTCCTAAAGGGGCTCAGGATCAGGGAGAGAATCTTCTCCGGAGTGGACGAGGCGGCAGAAGCGGCCGAGTTGGAGGACAAGGGCAAGGGCATTGCTGATTCGGACGAGGATATCGATATGACGGGGCATGTGAGCGATGCCACAGAGGAGCTTTTCATGGCAGATGATGACCAGGGCGGTGGGTTCTTGATTGAATAGGCCGTGCAACTACGGCCGACATAGGTTGCGCGGTCGGTAGCTGCTCAGACGAGTTTCCGGGTATATATTTGATATCTCTCTTGGGGAATGTGCTTCAGATCTTGTTCATAGTCTGATCGATTCCGCAGAACAACCGTCGAACCCCACCCACACTCCATGCGGCCCGACGCGTGGGGAAAACTCGCCCAACTTTAAATCAACCACATCCGCCGTCGATCCCACCCATTTCAGCAAGCCCCAAAAACAAACCAAGCCAAACCTAACAGCCAAAACTGAAAAGGAGACAACGGAGAGAAAACGGGGAAGAAATGAGCACCACAGCGCCGCCACCACCATCCGTCCCCCCAAATTGGCCCCCCTCCCTTCCCTACTTCACGTACCCCCTCTACTCCCCCACCCTCACCCCCTCCC
>Ga0247765_1000203_pt1 | contig 48466 bp, 54 predicted proteins | sample UWRJL106311C6_FD_179949 | JGI IMG/M metagenome (GOLD analysis project Ga0247765, IMG submission 179949) | Plant litter microbial communities from Arlington Agricultural Research Station in Wisconsin, United States - UWRJ-L106-311C-6 | ecosystem: Environmental > Terrestrial > Plant litter >... | reverse complement strand
GGCCTGCTGTGTGACACAAAACAGAGCCAACTTTTGACAGACATTTAACGTCGTTGGTTTCGGTAACAGTAAGTGACATACATAGCGGTCAGCAACCTAGCAACACGGCACCTACCTAGGCAAAGTTGCCGGGAAATATCTTTTCTAATACAACCAGAAGAACTGAGAGAAAAACAACAACAACAACAACAACAAAGAAACAACAATGTCAACAAGATCATAGTTGTTTTTGGAGATCTCGTTGTAGATCCCTTTCGTCGTCCCGAACCTATCCCCCTGGACCTCGAACCATTGCCTGGGTCTCGACGTACGTAGGCTTCGGCACTTGGGATCTCCGTTTTTGCATTGCATTGCTTTTCCTCTGCGCCAGAGTCTCGGATAGACCCCCCGGACGATCGTCGAACCCGTTAAAGACAGGGTAGGGCAAACCTAGCTAACTCCGTACCAGGTGAAGGACAAGAGAGGTGGTAGGGCTCGGTGCAAGGCGTGCCAAGTTTGACAAGGGGAGGGAGGGGAGGGAGGGGAGGGGAGAGGACCTCTTGCAACACGACACTGCTGCCAATACCCCTCATCAACGAGGTAGCCAGTGGTAGATGGGGAGAGGGGGTCTTTATCTGAGCATTTATTGTTTCTTGTTTCTTCTTTCCCTGACGCCCCCGTTTAAAGGGAAAGACTACCCCAAGGCTTTGCCCTAGATCACAACCCTTTCCCTCCTCAGCGGCCCTGCTTTTAGCTCCCCTTCCCGTTTATTCTCCCACGAGGTTTATCCAGCGAGGACTGCTTAGTACCACCGACAACATGGTGTACTGCGGGAAACCCTCAAAGGGTTGTCAAATGTGCCGCATGCGGCGGATTAAGGTAGGGAGAGGAATATTTATTACCGGTCGTTGATAGGCAAGGATGTCAAGCTGGACTGGACCAGACAGCAGTGTGCTAATGGAGACAACATCGGTCAGTGCGATGAGACAAAGCCGACCTGTAACCAGTGGTATGTATAAATATAGTTTTCTCTAATCTTGTCGGGCTCCCCTCCCCCCCCCCCCATTTCCATCTTGGACCCAGCCCAGGGTAAGGGCCCTTTCCAACCCCGGGCCGCCTTTCTCCTCTTCTTTGCCTGTGCGGCATCTACCCTCCATCTCACTCGATGTTGCTCGATACTTACGGGGACGGTCAAGTCTCAAATCCCGACGACAATGTCCCGGTTACAAGGATGAATTCGACCTCATGCTCCGGAACGAAACACGGGCGACAGAACGCAGAGCACAAAAGGCCAGCAAGAAGGGCACGGCGAAGCCCATCTTGCCATCCTCAGCATCCTCAGCATCCAAATCAAGCCCTAACTCTAGTCCTAAATCCGGTTCAGAGATTGTCCAGCCAGTGGTCAAGTCGTCATTCGAGCTCGCAGTAATTCCCGCCATCCAGATTCCCACAGAAACTAAGGCGACATGCCACTTCGTCTCCAACTTCATCCTCCTCCCGCGCAAGGGCAGCACGCGCGGCTTTATGGACTTTCTCATCCCGCTGATGAAGACGGATCCCGACGCCGACCACCTTCAACATTCTTTCAAAGCCTGCGCCCTCGCCTCGCTGGGAAACCGAGTCAGCTCCGACGGCGTCAACTTTTCGGAACAAGCCTTTGGCGAGTATGCCAAGGCACTGCGGACAACAAATATGGCGATTCGTGATCCCAAAAGGTCGACGTCTGACTCGGTGCTGGCTGCGGTGCTTCTTCTCAGTTTGTTTGAGGTAAGTAAACTACCTATTACCTCTATCTCGCTCGCTCGTATCAAACCCGGGGACACGGTTTCGTACCAACAAACATTGCTTGTCTTCTTTAGAACATCACAGCAACTACGGGTGGCGACTTTGCTTGGGGCTCCCACGTCGACGGAGCCATCCAGCTTGTCAAGGCACGAGGGAGAAAACAGCTGCGCACAAAGATTGGTCTACAAATGTTTGTGGCTGTACGAGTGCAACTTGTAAGGAATTAATACCTTTTCTTTCTCCTGGTACTGTCAACAATGAGGTTAAGTATTTACAAAACAGATCATACACACTCTCTCATCGGGCGAGGCACCCCAAATGGGCATCGACTGGTGGTTTCGTGATGCCATCCACGACGAGAACTCAGCAGCCTGCCAACGGCTCAACCTCATGGCCAGCGAGCTGCGCGCTGAGGTCACCAACCTAATGATGACACTAACCCGGACCCCCGAGAACGCCGAGCTCATCAGGGCCCTGATGCGGCGAGCGCAGGCACTCGACGGTGAACTTGAGCAGTGGATGCGCCAGCTGCCCGAACCGTGGCACTACAAGACGCCATGCTGGCAGGAGCATGTGACGGGAGATGTCGACTACGCATCCCTCGAGGTTTTCCCGGGCCGCGTCGACGTCTACAACGACTTTTGGATGGCCAGCGTGTGGAACCTTGCCCGCACTGCTCGCCTCATCCTCATGTCCCTGACGGTGCGGTGCGCAGCCTGGGCGTGCTCGCCCGTTGACTACCGCACCACGCCAGAGTATGCGGCTTCGGCGCGAACTGCGGCGGATACCATTACCGACATCCTCGCCAGTGTACCCTACCATCTTGGCTGGCATACGCGCCGGAGGAGTTTGTTTGCCGGTGACGGCGCGGCTGGCTTTGCCTGTGGTGAGGATGATGAAATGAAGGGGTTGGCGGGATACTTTCTTACCTGGCCGTTAGCCTGTGTCATGATCCAGGATTACCTCACCGAGCCACGTATGTTAATTTTTTCCTTTTTTTTTTTCCTGTTATATATGACTTTGAGCCTTTCCCCCCATCTTGCAATCTCCCACAAAATAAGTTGACTGAGCAAACCACCCGACCCCAGAACGGCGCTGGGTACAGGGCCGTCTAAAGTACATTGGTGACGAACTCGGCGTGCGATACGCACACATTCTAGCCCAGGTATGTTCCTGTCCACTCTTTTTGCGTTTCAGAAAGAATCGGCTAACTACGTAGGATGGAAAAAAACAGCTTCAAGTCCGCGTCCCCTCCATGCTCATCCGCCGAGACGGGCTCATGGCCCACCCCTATCCTACCGCCCACAACTTTGAGCTGCTCTTGTCGGCGCGGCAGGCCCCGGCAGGCCCGGGATATACGTTGAATCCGTTACAGCAACGGGAAGCAATGCACCAGGAGGAGATGGAGAAGCGGCGGGCAGAGTTGTTGGCCAAGGCAACGGGACAAGCCAGTGAGGCGGTAAGGAATGTAGCGAAGAAGTGGCTATCTGTTTAAGTAGTCAAGGGGATATATATATATATATATATGGGGAATGTGTAAGTTAGGGATTGAGGATAGGAAGGAACATGCATGATGGGATTTGGTGGGATGGGACGGAAAGTTGAATACCATTTGTTTTTTCATTCTACTTTATCTTACTTTATCGGAAACCCTTTTGTGATACAATTCTATGCGGTACAACTCTAACAGTGCTGCTGTATGCGGCCGCACAATATGGTGCGCCTCAACTGGCATGTACAAAGTATATCTGACAGACCCCGCCCTAAAATGCGCCCCTTCGATCTGCGGAGAACATGTATCAATCGAACCGCATGGACACTTCGGCCGCTGTATCATATAGCACACAGAGATGACTCTTCGCTCCAGGACGCCTAACTGGCACGGCCGTAAGCTCAGCGTCCTCCAGGATTTTTTCCACTTCAAATCGCACACGCAAAGACTCGTTCCCATGGAACAAAACCAAGACAAAACCAAAACGCAATCCGGGTATCAGTCATACCTGCTGAAGCCACTTATATGGTTTTTTCTCCCCCCAACCACTGACGTACGCAAAACAGAAGAGCGCCGATTGGGAGGCCTCCTACTCGGAGATTCGTTCCAACCTCGTAACGTCATAACCTACGCCTGCCGAGCGACACCACAGGGCACACGTCCTTCATTTCCTGTAGCCGGAACACAAATCAGTCAGCCCACAGACAACCCACTTCACGCCCCAAGGGCGCAAGCCTGGTGATCAACCACACCTGCTGAGTGGAGTTTATTACTTTTTTGACTTGCCCGCCTGCTTCCCCTCATCGGCCAGATTCCATGCCTTGACAACCCAGCTCTGCGTGCGGTCAACGTACGCCTCGTTCTCGAGGTGTTTGACACCGACTCGCATGCCGTCTTTGGTGAAGACGACATTCTTGCTGCCCATTTGCTCCTTGGCTTGGGTCTGAATCTTGACGAGCGAAAGGTAGATTTGGTAGAGGACGAAGCCGACGCCCGCGACGAAGATGAGTGTGATTAGGAGGGGGAGGATGTTGCTTTTTAAGGGGGGGGATGTTAGCTTTGCGATGGGGCTAGCTGTGGGTGGGCGGATGGTGGGTTTGGGCGAACCTGAGTGTGGATGGCATGATGTCGAGCTTCTTCGTTGACTTGCGCGGAGCACGCGACGTCGGGTTTGGAGGTTCCTGAGAATTAGTAGCTTGGTCGATAAGTTCGCGCCGCTGGGAATTGGCGTACCGTCGCGAGACGGGTGTAGGTAACGGGTAGGAAGGTTGTTGCTTGAAGAAAACGCTGGACGTTGATGGACGAAGGTACAAATCCCGCGACTTGGCCGCCTTTGGATTGTGGTAGAATCAGGAGCTTCTAGCGACGCCGACGGAGACATCAAATGATGAAAACAGGGGCAGCAAGAACAAGGAGTTGGTTTTAAAATAAAATAGCGGTTCCAGCCGCAGATATGGGAACCCAGCTGCTACTTACCACGATCCAATACCCTGTATGTGTACAGTTCATCAGTCAGCCCCTCTGTCAGCATGTGCCACAGCCTGCCACCAAGACATCATCCAGCTGCACAGCGGGGGATCAGCTTCAGGAACAGGCAACCTCCATGCCTGCATTGGGCCGTTCTTGGGCCGGCTTAGGGGCTCCACCGAGGGGCAGCGCTGTAGTGGCCCGAGCTTTTCATCAGAACTCCACCTACCCAGACAAGCACGTGCCTAGTCAGCAGTTTTGCCAGACTTTTGCCAGGCTTCCAGTGGGGAGCTTGGCGGCGAGTTCCAAGCTTGCTGTCAACTTCCGAAGCTGTTGCAAATCTGCGGTGAGAACATTTTGTCGGTAAACTTCTGACAAGTGTTCTCAGCGGTTTTGGGATACGAAACCTCGGCCTAATTATTCTCTCATCTTCCTTTTGGGGGGGCGGCCAACCTAGATCCCTTGTCCCAGTTCCGAGTCATCGCGGATGAGGCCAGACTGTCTTCCACCGTAGCTCCTCCTGACGACAACCCCTCTGCCGCGACAAAAAACGCCCACCCCTTGGCAGAGCTCCCAACCTCAAACCTCACCATTATTCCAAAACGTAGCTCCTTTACTGCCACGACATAATCGCCCTCAGTCCCCCTCCTACGACAACGAGAGGCAAACCAGGCTCAATCGCCTTCCTTCCCTCGCGCCAAGCTCCCAGTTCCACACCCTAGAATTGCTTGCCGCAAAGCGCCTCCACGCCATCGGACTCGGACACCAAAATGGCTGCTCCCAACGACGGAGGCTATGGTCAGTACCCACCTCAACAGTACGGCGAGCACCCGGAATACCCCGATCCGAACGCAGCGGCCTATGGTACCGCCGCTTCCCCCCCGCCTCAAGCTGGCGCACAACATGCCGCCGACCATGGAAGGAAAAAGAAGCGGACATATGCTGCTGGCGCATTCGATGTCGCTACTGGAGGAAACGCCGCGCTAGGTGGTCAGATGCCTGGGGGAGGCCAATTTGGAGCTCCCCAACCTGCGGCACCAGCATATGGAGGATATCCTCAACCCGATGCCGCACAGCCGGCTGCGTACGGAGTCGCCCCCCAGCAGCCCCAGTATGGCGTGCCCCAGCCGGCCGCTCCTGGTGTTGGAGGCTACCAGGCCCCGGCGGTTGGGGGTTACCAAGCTCCCGAGCCGTATTATCCTGGTGCTGCAGGCCCTGCCGCCCCTGGAGGAGTTCCAGGTATCACCTCTGGATTCTCCAACATGCAGCTGGGTACTGGTGGACCTGGACAGCCGCAACCGCAGCAACTACCACCTCAACCCCGAGCTGGCCCTCTAAACCAGCTCTACCCTACAGATCTCCTGACCCAACCATTCAATGTTGCCGAGCTGGACCTGCCGCCGCCGCCCATCGTTCTCCCGCCCAATGTGAGAAACCCGGAGTGGAGCTCTTCTTAACGGTCATTGTTAACTGTTCATTGTAGACAAGCGTTACTCCCTCTCCAGATGCGAACTGCGCGCCCAAGTATGTGCGATCCACGTTGAACGCCGTACCTACGACACATTCGCTGCTGAAGAAGAGCAAACTGCCCTTTGCACTCATCATCCAGCCCTACGCCTCCCTCCACGATCTGGATGACCCTGTCCCAGTTGTTCAGGATCAGGTCATCTCGCGTTGCCGAAGGTGCCGTTCGTATATCAACCCGTTTGTGACATTCCTCGATCATGGCCACCGTTGGCGCTGCAATATGTGCAACCTCACCAACGATGTCCCTCAGGCTTTTGACTGGGACGCCGCGGCCCAAAAGGGCGTGGACCGCTGGCAACGGCACGAACTAAACCATGCCGTGGTCGAGTTTGTGGCCCCTCAGGAATACATGGTCCGACCTCCGCAACCGCTTGTTTATCTCTTCTTGTTCGACGTGAGCTACGCCGCGGTTTCGACCGGTCTCCTGGCCACCAGCGCCCGGACTATTCTGGACAGTCTTAACAGGATACCGAACGCCGATCGCCGAACGCGTCTTGGCTTCATCGCTGTTGACTCGAGCTTGCACTATTTCTCCGTGCCCAAGGATGACGAGGAGAATGGCGAGACAAGTATGCTAGTTGTCAGCGACCTTGACGAGCCGTTTCTCCCAGTCCCCCAGGAGTTGCTAGTACCCCTCAGCGAGTGCCGTTCAAGCATTGAAAATTTTCTCACCAAGCTGCCAGATATGTTTGTCAACAACCAGAATAACGGATCTTGCATGGGTTCAGCTCTGAGAGCTGGCCATAAGCTCATCTCTCCTTTGGGAGGCAAGATTGTCGTTCTGAGCGCCTCCCTGCCCAATGTCGGCTACGGAAAGCTCGAGATGAGAGAAGACAAGAAGCTATTGGGCACGTCTAAGGAAAGCAGTCTCCTCCAGACTGCGAGCGGCTTCTACAAGAGCTTTGCGGTCGAGTGCTCGAAGAACCAGGTCTCTATCGACATGTTCCTTTTCTCATCTCAGTACCAGGATGTCGCCTCCCTTAGCAATCTGCCGAGATATACTGGCGGACAGACGTGGTTCTACCCGGGATGGAATGCTGGCCGGCCCGAGGATGCCATCAAGTTCGCCTCGGAGTTTAGCGACTACCTTTCGTCGGAGATTGGGCTTGAAGCCGTTCTCCGTGTTCGCGCCACCAGTGGGCTGCGCATGAGCACTTTCTACGGCAATTTCTTTAACAGGAGTTCCGACTTGTGTGCCTTCCCGGCGTTCCCTCGCGATCAGTGCTACGTGGTGGAGGTTGCTATCGACGAAAACTTGACCAAGGGAGTGGTCTGCATGCAGACAGCCGTACTGCACACGACTTGCAATGGAGAGCGTCGTATTCGCGTCATGACTCTGGCTCTTCCCACCACCACGAGTCTTGCTGACGTATATGCCTCGGCGGACCAGAGCGCCATCACGACATATTTTAGCCACAAGGCCGTCGAGAAGGCACTCAGCAACGGTTTGGAATCGGCCAGGGATCTAGTTCAAGGCAAAGTCACCGAGCTGTTGCAAACATTCAAGAAGGAGCTGGCAGGTGGGAGCATGGGCGGTGGATTACAATTCCCATCCAACCTCCGTGGTCTTCCTGCGTTGTTTCTTGGCTTGATCAAGCATGTGGGGTTGAGGAAATCGGCGCAGATCCCATCCGATCTTCGATCTGCCGCCCTCTGCCTTCTCTCTACGCTGCCGCTACCCCTTTTGATCCAGTACATTTATCCGAAGATGTACTCTCTCCACGATATGCCGGACAATGCAGGCCTACCGGATCCCGAGACAAGCCAAATCGTGCTTCCGCCGGCTGTCAACTTGTCTTCGGGGGCGTTTGTCCCATACGGTTTGTACCTTATCGACGATGGTCAAACCCAATTTATATGGGTTGGTCGTGATGCGGTCCCGCAACTGCTCCTCGACGTCTTTGGCGTTGAAGATCGGACACAGCTGCATGTTGGTAAGGGATCTATCCCTGAGTTGGAGAACGATTTCAATGAGCGAGTCCGAGCCGTCATCCAGAAGAGTCGCGACTACAAGTCTCGTGGCGTGGGCAGTATCACTGTCCCCCATCTATATGTGGTTCGTGAAGATGGTGAGCCAAGTCTCAAATTATGGGCGCAGACACTATTGGTTGAGGACCGGGCCGATCAAGGGATGAGTTTTCAACAGTGGATGGGTAGTCTCAGGGAAAAGGTAAGCACTCTCCATCCTCATATAAGAAAGAGCACGATGCTAATATGCCGAAATAGGTTGTCCAATAATGAAATCACGGGCTTTCTTGCAAAGGAGGCGCCATGTAGTAGAATCCGATGGTAGCATTTCGATGTTAAATTGAAAGATTATAAGCAAAAAGCACAAGGCAAGGTACCAATACGATTATTAGCAACACCAATTAAAACCCGAATCCGCATTATGTTGGCTGCGAGACATCTTATCAGGTTGTTGATCGGCTCGGTTCTCGTCGGTTGAGTAGAGTCAAGTACGGCATGCCGCCACTGAGTCGAACGGGAAGGGAGCAATGTCTTGTGTGGCAGCCCCGGATCTCGCCGCCTTCGCGGATCGGATCGGATCGAATCTTCACGCTAGATTGCTACCTACCTAGGTATGATAGCCCCGTCCGGGTTCGGGCCGGCCATTACATATAATAGTTGGTTTTCTCCCTCCCCATGACCCAATACGAGGAAACAGCTCCAGTGTCCCGTCGCGACCCCACTGGCAGCGCTTGGTTTCACGTCATAATGCGGCTCTCAATGTCAGACAGGCCTGGAAAATGGGCCAACCTCGCAGATCGGATGCAGGCACTGAGTCCAGAGACGGGTTTCACATTCACGGAGCCGGTCAATGACGGTCACCGTCGGGAGCTTCTGGCCCCCAAGATGGGCCACTGCAATTGGCCAGGGCTGAGTGCAATCGCTGTTTCTGGTCACAAGGCGGCTAGACCCTTTTGCTGAAACCACAGACCATTCAGACACGCGCCGAGAGCGGCGGACGGGTGAGCAATCCACTTTCGGCCGGCGCCTAATTCGACTGCTGGTTGGCCACCCAGGCGTGTCCATGCACGCCTCGCTCTCTTTGTCCACAGGAAATGCAGTGTGATTGAGAAAGGTTGCTGGATGGATGGATAGATGCTGGGCTCCACGAAGTCAGAATGATGCTCTTTCGATCGCTATTTTTACTCCCAATACCAGCAAGGGTCAGTTTGGGTTTGGGTCTGGCGTAGATGACGGGATGATTGCTCCAGAAGAGACGAGGCCTGACCAGTCTTCTCGGAAAGCCGTCCGTGAGCACCCTAGGTGAAACGGGGCAGCTCTGCTTGCTTGGTGGGGTTTTGTCCAAAGCGGGAGGGTGGGGTAGTTAGTCGACCCCGCCTGCCAACCCTGGCGGTTTGAAGTCACTCCCTGCAACTCCGTCCCCTCCACCACCGACCAAGCGAGTCCACCGGTGGTGAACCAACACCCGAAGCGGCAGCGCCCAAACGTCCACTGAGCGCCCCCATCACAGCCTTAGCTGCCATCAGCTGCTGGTTTTTCCTCTTCCAATTTACATTTTGCGACTTGGGCTGCTGCCACTTTTGAACGAGGCCCACCCACTTAACCCCTCCGGCCGACCCGCTCCTTCTTGACATCTCCCTGCTCCCCAGCCTTCGTCTCACCATTGACGGTTTTGTCTCTGCGCAACTCATTGCGATAGTCGCGCGCCGTCAACTATATCAAGCTTGGTTTGCACAACAACATCGTGTTCCGTCGGGGTAAAGCTCAACCTGAGCACGCGCCGTTCTGTTCTGCCGTTGTTGTCAGGAGCGCGCGCAAATCACCCCGCCTCCCCTCATCTCTCTCATTCCTTCGCATCACAGCTTCAGAGCGGGGCAGCCTGTTGCGCGGCCGTCCGTCGCAAACCCTCCACACCACCTCTACTCCCTCGCTTGGGCTGTCTGTCGTGAAAAAAAAGAAAGGAAAAAAAAAGGGAGAAGATCTTGTGGCGAAACTGCCCCAAAGGTACGTTGGTCTTGGTGACATTTCAATAGTGTTTGTTTTTCATCCCTTGTCCTCCTTTCCGCAAAGCCAGATCAGGCCCCAGAGCAGATCATACAGGCACACTGCCCACCTGGGCTGTGGTGCGCCAGTTCAGACGCTTCGCCATCGGCGCCGCTACCTCGGGCAATTTGGGTTCGCAGCGCTCCTGCTCTGCTCGAGCTCCAGGTTGTTGTGCTGGGGCCACCGAAAGAGCAGACGAGGCGTCTGATCGCCCAGCATCTCGGCCTGGTTGTTCATCTACCAAGAGCGCACTCCTCCCCCCACCCCCCGACCCCTTTGGTTTGGCCCCGCCGCCGACCAGCTTCTGGAAGCCGCCCGCCCCCAGCGTCCATCGCCTCGCCAGCTGTCGTCGTCCCCTCCCCCGCTCGCACAACCGTGCCACTGCAAGACATCAAATTTGATACCTGATCGCCAGCTCTTAGAGTCGGTGATTCTGGGTACCTGCATATCAACAACCACCGACCAGCTCTCTTGATCTTCGCGACTACTTCTGACATCCGGGCCCTGCGATCGATCCCACGGCTGGACCTGGCGCGCCGGCTTTCCTTCTTTGACTTTCCTGTGTTGCCCCTGGGCCCTCATAACTAACAGCGCTTTTTCCGCCGAATAGGCGACCTCATTTTCACTCGACCTTACGAACCTAGAGCGCACGAGGACAGTTGCGCAACCTCCGTCCAAACTCTCGGTATCCCGGTGAACGCGTAGCGAACTATCGACAGGATCATATCGCCCCAAACTCGATTCACATCCGCCGGTTGCTCCTTGGCCCACCATGAGCAACGCACAAAACCGGGGCGGTGCCCGTAAAATCTCGTTCAACGTAAGCGAGCAATATGATATTCAGGATGTCGTCGGCGAGGGCGCCTACGGTGTTGTCTGGTAAGTTTTGATCGCGCCCCAACCGGCCGTTTGCCAGTTGGGCTGATAGTTGAGCAGCTCCGCCGTCCACAAGCCTTCGGGGCAGAAGGTCGCTATTAAGAAGATCACCCCCTTTGATCACTCTATGTTCTGCTTGAGAACCTTACGCGAGATGAAGTTGCTCCGGTACTTCAACCACGAAAACATCATCTCCATTCTTGATATCCAGAAGCCCCGGAGTTACGAGACTTTTAATGAAGTGTATCTAATCCAGGTATGGCCTACCATACTGTGAGCTATAACGTTGAGTAACTAACACCAGACAGGAGCTCATGGAGACCGATATGCACAGGGTCATCCGCACCCAGGATCTCTCGGACGACCACTGCCAATATTTCATCTATCAAACCCTGCGCGCCCTGAAGGCGATGCACTCGGCCAACGTCCTTCACCGTGATCTGAAGCCGTCCAACCTCCTGTTGAATGCTAACTGTGATCTCAAGGTTTGCGACTTCGGCTTGGCCCGTTCGGCTGCGTCGCAGGAGGATAACTCCGGCTTCATGACCGAATATGTTGCCACCCGCTGGTACCGCGCCCCTGAGATCATGTTGACATTCAAGGAATACACAAAGGCCATCGACGTCTGGTCTGTAGGCTGCATCCTTGCTGAGATGCTCAGTGGCAAACCCTTGTTCCCCGGAAAGGACTGTATGTGATCCACGTGACCCAATATTGTGGGACGCTGTAACTAATCGCCACAATACTAGATCACCACCAGCTTACCTTGATCCTCGACGTCTTGGGTACTCCGACCATGGAGGACTACTACGGCATCAAGTCCCGCAGGGCAAGGGAATACATCAGGTCTCTGCCGTTCAAGAAGAAGGTGCCCTTCCGAACTCTGTTCCCCAACACCTCGGATTTGGCACTTGACCTTCTGGAAAAGCTTTTGGCCTTCAACCCAGTGAAGCGTATTACGGTTGAGGAGGCACTCAAACACCCTTACCTGGAGCCTTATCATGATCCTGATGATGAACCGACCGCGCCGCCAATTCCTGAAGAGTTCTTTGACTTTGACAAGCACAAGGACAATTTGAGCAAAGAGCAGCTCAAGCAGCTGATCTACCAGGAAATCATGAGATAGAGTCGAATGATTGCTTGATCAACTCTGTTGCGAGCTGAAACCAGGTCAAGGCGAGAGGTATCAATCGGGCTCAGCTTGAAAACCGCCGGGCGCCCGAACAATCGGAGGATGGGGACTCAGTGACTTATGTTGCATCTGGATCCCATGTCAAACCCTTCCAGACGTATCCTGGGGAACAAGTCTGGTATAATTACCGGAATTTCCACTTCACTGGTTGGGAGGTTTCGTTTCTGTTTTCTTTGAAGTAATGCATACCCCTTGGCCGGCAGGATAGGTCGGAGAAGGATCATCTGAGTCTGCATGGATGAACTTATATGCGTTTGGGGGTGTGTAGCCCGGAGGAAGAAATGAGGTCGTGAGAACAGGTATAGCTGTGTGGACGATCTGGAACTCTTTACGAGAGATATTTTGCGCCTGTTGCCTAGAAAATTCTGGTTGTCATTTGGCGTTTTGGGTTGAGAGTGCGCATGACAGGTGTCTCTGGCAAGTGTGAATAGACTGGTCGAGAGCTTCCACGTGTATTGCACCTGGAATGGGAGTGATATCATACCAACCTTGCCGCGAGTCGTACAAATTGCCAGACAACATCCCTTTGTTGAGGCCAGGAACATTCTGAGGCACTATTGGTCATTTTTCTTCAGAGTTTGGTAGCTGTGTACACCATTCTACGGTTTTTTAATAAAAAAGAACTTTTCACTTCCCCTGACGGGTACATACTAGGTCCCCAGGTAATGAACTCTATGCGCTTCGATTCCAGGTGAAATATTCCCTGTATTTACCTTCTTGATCCTTGAAGAACATCACACCAAAGAGGTATCAACCGGGGCCCTTGTCAGGTAGATTTTTATAAAAAAAAACCGTAGAATGGTGTACTTTGCAGAGACTTTAGAGACCTCCTGTCTTGGCAGTGCCCCGCATCCGATAAGATTTGACCAATGAGACGCCGCCAGTTCCTGGCCGAACTTGGACCGCGTCTTGACGTGACGCTGCCAAATTTTGGTAGGTGACTTCTGAACTGGCAAGCTGCTGGAGAGTCTGATTGCTCCATGCTGCCGCAAATTTTCTCGAATTATCACGACGAACAAAAAGAACATTTGCAGTCTTCTTTCCCATCAACGGATTCAGTTGCGTTTCTTTTTTCACTAGCTCGCGAATGCACCGCGCCCTCTCCGTTTCCCAGCACTACGACGCTACGCATTGCTACGCATTGCGAGCTTCAACCTTCAACCCGCGTCATCCACCCCCTCTCAACCGCGACAGAGCGAGGCAAAACCCAAACACTTTCCCTCGACGTCCCCGTCGACCGGGCATGCCATGAACGGCGTAACGACCGTCGGCGCCTTCCCCGACACTCCAGTGGTGGGGGCGAGGAACAGGCGCGTCAGGATTCAACAGAATGAGAATAGACCGGCCGAACAGCCGACTATCCCGCCACTGCCCGTCGCACCGAGACATGATCCCGCTGCGGTAAGAGGGCCCGTAGGAGGACCGGGTGCTGGAGGAGGAGAAGGGGGTGGTGGTGGTGCAGGCCCACGGGACGCTGGGACGGGGCCTGTGATCCCGCTGCATGTTATCGAGGCGCCAACGCAGCGGTTCTACGCGCTCGGCGTTTACGTGGCGTTGTTGGCGTGGAAGTTTTATGATTGGGCGGGGCTGGTGGAGGAGAACGCAGAGTCGTTTTGGCTGTTCCTCAAGTGGATCGCCATTGACTGTGTGTTTCTTTTTGGCCTGCCTGAGCTGAGGATACCGTGGCTGGAATTGTCACAGCCGTTTGTGGTGGTGGCGTTCTTTTTTCATGCCGTGTTTGACTGGATGCTCATGTTCAATGTCGGGGTAAGTGTCTTCTGTGATGGGAGGCGGGAATGCAACGAGAAGCAGGATGGGACTCGGCTAACTGGGAGCAGATTCCGTGGCAGACGTGGATTCTGGGCCTCGTCAAGGTGTTCTATGACCGCGAACTAGCCATCTCGGAGCACAATGTTAAGGTGTCGAGTATCTTGCACAACTCGTCGCTCATCATGGGCCGGCAGGTTATCAACATTCTTCCTGAGGGGTAAGCGCTGCACCTGCCTCCAGGGGACTCGTTATGGCAACACTGACCTTCTTCCGATAGGACTGCTGTGCTTAATCCTGAGCGAATACCTTTCTGCCTCGGTCCGGAGGTCAAAGTCGCTGTCGTCCCGATGTACTTCAATGCAACAGTCCCCGTCGATGTCGAGATCATCCGTACCGACCTCGAAACAAACCAACAGGAGGTTCTCAAGCTCTCGAGAAGCCAAATTCGAGAGATTGAGCGAAAGGCAAAGAGTTATTCCCAGGAGTCATTGCAGACAGTTGTGCAGTTCGACTACCCCGCTAAGAAGCCAGGTGTTTATCGACTGGGCAAGGTCCTCGACGAGTACAAGCTACAGGTGCAAAAGACAACGCCATCCACATTCGTGGTCCCCTGCCCCCGTGCTTGGGTGCGCCCCATCGCAAATCCGAACCGATGTACCGGAGACCTCTCAGACATGACTTTTGAGGTGGAGGGTACCCCGCCGTTGAAGATTGTTTACAGCCGGACTATCGACGACAAGGACCGCAGCTTTCACGTTCAAAGTCTGCAGCCAGACAAGTTCTCGTCTCCTCTGACTGGCCCTTCTCGCGGAGGATCGTTGATTGTCCGGGATGACGACGACATTTCATGGGCGCGGTCTCAACGGGTCCCAGTAGCCTTGAATGAGTCGATGAACGAAGGTGGCAGATGGCATTACTCGATCGACGAGGTCCACGACGCGTTAGGGAATGTTGTTAAGTTCAAATCCCCCTTTGATGACCCAGAGGTCAAGCCGAAACCAAAAGAACTGGTCCAGAATTTCGTGGTCAAGGAACGACCGCATATTAAACTCGTAAATTGCGATTTAAGAAATCCCCTCAAGGTTGCCAGGGGTGATTTCACGCAGTTGCCTGTCCAGTTTAAGCTTCCGGGCCCCATGCCGGATGATACGTCCCACGAAATCACCTGGCAGTACTCACCAATCGATACTCTCACCAAGTCTGGCGATCACGGTGATGTCGTCTCGGTTGGGTCGTACAACGCTAGAAACTCCCGCGACCAACCCAAGATCTCGGCCCCAGGCTTGTATACGCTCAAGACCGTGTCTGCTGGATCTTGCGAAGGCGAGGTTGAGGAGCCGGCTTCGTGTCTACTTCTCAACCCACTCGAGCCCAAGCTCACCCTTCGCTCGGAAGAGATTCCCGACACGTGCGCTGGCAACACTATTGGCCTGAGAGTGGACCTGGACTTGATTGGTACTCCTCCATTCGTCGTAAGATGCGACGTCTATGTCAATGGTGCCAAGATGAAGTCTACAAAGTTCGATGTTTCGGGATTGCGGTACCAGACCGAGTTGATGCCTACAGTCGCGGGGCATCAGAAGTACGTTTTTACTTATATCGACGACGCTATCTATAAAAATCAGAAGCTCGCAGGCCCAGAGTATGTGCTCGAGCAGGATGTCAAGCCGGCTGCTGGAGCGTACATCCAGTACGGGAAGACCAAGTCAAGCGCCTGCTTGGGAGACGAGGCTACAGTCGATGTTGTGTTCCGGGGTGATCCGCCGTTCACCCTAGAGTGGGAGGTTGTTTTCGATGGCAAGAGGAAGCGTCATAGCGTCTCAGACATCCACACCGAGGATTACCAGATCAAGACAGCGCCGCTTACACAGGGCGGAGAATACACGATTGCACTGATGAGCGTCCAGGATAGGAGAGGATGCAAAACAGCACTGCAGGTGGAGCAAAAGATCTCGGTACGGCGCCAAAGCCCAAGAGCAGCGTTCGGCCAAATCGACCACAAGCGCAGAGTCATGGCTGTCGAGGGCAGGGGACAGAAACTCCCCATCCGTCTTACTGGAGAGGGCCCTTGGAAGCTAACTTACATCAATGACAACGACAGCTCGCCTGACACGCCCGCCAAGCGCCACGTAAGGATGATCAGGAACGACAACGATTTTCTCGAGGTTACTAGCCGCGGCCTCTTCAAGATCGTCGATGTTTCGGATTCTCAATGTCACGGTGTTGTGGATCCCAAGACATCGACGTTCCAGGTCGACTGGTATCCTCGTCCTGAGTTGGCCATCGCTCTTGGACACGGTGTGCAAGAGAAAGATGGCGTGTACTCGCTGGATCCTGTCTGCGAGGGTGATGTGTCTGGATTCGAACTCAACCTCAAAGGTAAGCTGACAAGCGCTGAACCTTGTCCGTTATTCATACTAATCTACGAGCAGGAGCACCGCCATTCCACGTTGACTATGAGATTCGCCACGACCCGATCAAGAAGGGCTCGGGACCTGCTTCCTCAAAATGGAAAGCACACGACTCGCCGCTTGGGAAGATGCCCATCCAGGGGGACACGGCAAAGCCGGGGACTTACACGTACAAGTTCAAGTCGCTCGCGGATAATCTCTACAATAGCGATAAGAACTTCAAGCCGCTTGTCGTTCGCCAGAAAGTCAGCCGCAAGCCGCAGGCTGCCTTTTCGAAACCGGGTCAGACCTTCAAGTTCTGCAAGTCTGACGATGGAGAGTCCGAGGGAATGCCCGTCACGCTGACCGGTGTGCCACCTTTCAAGTTAGAGGTGGAAATCAAACACCACAGCTCTCCAGCCTCCGAGATCTATCGCACGCCGCCCATCGACGGCCATTCATATGAAATCAAGATCCCGAGGCACCTGCTGCGGCTCGGTACCCAGCAGATCCGTATCCGAGATGTGAAGGACGGCAGTAACTGTCACTCGACGTCAGACCTCGGCGGTGCATCTGTGCAGGTGCAACTCTTCGAGGCGCCCACTATCTACCCGATGGAAACCCGCTCCGACTACTGCGTCGGCGAACGCCTCTCGTACACGCTTTCGGGCACCCCTCCGTTCGAGGTGTGGTACACTTTCGACGGCAAAGAACGCAAGGCCAAGTCACAGACCACTAGCTTCCGACGTATTGCCGAGTCTCCGGGTGTTTTCACCATCAAGACCGTCTCGGATAAGGCGAGCGAGTGCCGTGCCCCTGTCAACATTGAGAAAACTATCCATCCTATGCCGGCGGTAAGAATCAGCAAGGGTAAGAACGTGCAAGTCGACATCCACGAAGGTAGCGAGGTGGAGATTCTGTTCGAGTTCTGGGGCACGCCACCATTCGAGTTCACCTACACACGCAGCTCGAACCCCCGCAAAGGACAAAAGAGTCAGGTTTTGGAGACGAGGCACGACATTAGCCACGAGCACAGCAAGGTGGTTCGGGCCAGCCAGGAGGGTGCGTATGAAGTAGTTGCAATCAAGGATAAGTATTGCGCATACTCAACGGTTCAAGGAGAGAACAAGGAGAAGCCGCAGAAGGCGATAAAATACATCTAGCAGAGTCACATGCGAGACTGTTGACTTGGGAAGGAGTCTGGCAACCCCCCCCAGAAAATGGCCATGGGCTCCGATCTGACAAGGATAATTGAGGATGGATGGCGGCAAGGGCATCATAGCACGGCGTTTGGCGGACTTTTTCAAGTTGGTTATGCTTCGGCCTAGGCACATTGTAGATATATGAGTGAAGGACAAATGATTTCTCTTTTCCCCCCTCAAGGACAAGAACGTTGATCCACAGGCAGTGGAGTTGCATGACCTGAGTCGCCTCACTGGAACCTCGCCGCTGTCTCGCCATTAAATCATCAGATTGAGACGACTTCGAACCATCTCAAATCTATCAGAGGAAAATTTCCGGGAGCATAGCACGGCGTTGACTCGCACCATCCTAGTCCACAAACCGTACCCGGCGCGAGAGGTCCATCCGAGCGGGACAGGTTACATATGCCTCTGCAGCATTTGCCTCTCCGCTTCTCTCCCGGCCTCCCAGCTCAAGTTCTAAAACCCCAGCCAGGCAGGAGGCAAAGATGTGGCTCTCAGGGGGTCAAAGCGGAGAGGAGAGAGGCCAACTCAAAATACATCCAGGCGCGCCGGATTCATTCGGAGGCTAGGCAGTTGAAGACTGTTGTTATGCTGTCATCTGGTGTAGTGTACAAAGACCTCTTCTTGGTGAGAGGTAGCTAGGTGGTTACGGAATCTGATGGCGGGGGTTATCTGCCAACTCGGGGTCCGGGGAGACGGCAGCCCGACCACAAACAAAGCACACAGGCACACAAGCGGTGCGGATAGTCGGATGTTTTGTCCGTCTCGCCACAGACTACCCCTAAGACAAGACAGCTGTGACGACATGGTTAGGTAGGTAGGTACAATCCAACCCCTGCAAAATTGTTCGCGCAGTACCGCCAAAGACTTACCAGTGTCTCAACCACAAAATGCGGACTTGGTCCAATTATCTGTGTTGGAAATTGTATTTTTTGGGTGGTGATGAAAAATACGTTATTTGAGGGTTAGGACGGGAGGACGGGGGCCTGGGCACTGAGACCTGCATGAACAATCTTCTAGGGGGTTGGGTTGTCCACTTGTAGATACAGAACTGCAACTGGCTAGATACCTAATTGAGTGACCGCAAGTCTAGGGGGGAAAAAAAAGGTGGAAGAAAGGGGCAATAGACATGTAGTGAGTTAATGGGAGGGCAAAGCCGCGGCAACCAGCTGCGTCAAAGGGATACACATACCTCGCCAGCTGTCTTATGCTCCTCTAATTATATCCCCCTGACTGTTTCAACTCTTGAACAAGTCCCAACTGCCTCTTTATTTATTTTCCCCCACCCTCCCCTCCGCCCACTCTGCACTACTCAGTAGATAGACCCTCGCTTTCCATGCATGTATCTGTGGTTCACATCCCACCAACTCAAGTACATGTAGTTAGCGTCCAGTTCAGGTGAAGCCCACATTGGCAACAGGGGCGACAAGTACGCCTGAAAGATTGTTCACACAGTACTTCACAGCTTGGCTGCAGCTTCAGGGCCACCTACCCCCGGCATTCTTTTCTGTGTTTCTGAGGGCTTGATGATGATGATGATGGAAACTTAAGGCCTCAAGGAGTAAATTTCAAGGTCTAAATACCTACTCTCTGGCTTGACCCCTCGCAAAACAGCTTTCCAGCTGTTCATGTATTGCACAAATCCCTACTGGATGCTCACTAAATCTTATGCTAACAATCTTTCAGGGGTTGGGTTGTACATAAGGGGGCTGAAAGGGAAATGTCACCTCTCCACGGGGGGCTAAAGCCCAACAAAGTTCATCCCAATCTCCTAGATCTGGTGAGCACCCTCACACAGCGCCGCGAAGGCAACCATGACAGCCCGGCCCTCTTTGGCGCCGACAACCTGAATCACTTCGTAGCAGGATGAAACTTGATGCGCTAGACGGAACAAGGAAGTCAATATTGTCGATGGCTTAAGGATCCACAGCACTATAGCAGTATTGCAAGTAAGTTTTCCGTGTCGCCTTCGAAGATGCCACCCGTGTGATGTCGAAGGGGTAATCCCCCACGCGCACTTGCCAGACATATCCGTACCATGACTGCAGTGATGTCGATAGCGTCGGCGTCAGCAACAGGAGAACCTTGCCCAGGTTGACCCGCTCTAGTAAATGTTACAAGATCGGCACGTCCGATGAGGTCAAACGTTTTGAAGGTGCGCTGGAAATAGAAGCTCTACTCCATGGAAGCCACATATATCATCTTGTCAAAGGCGTACGTCTCTTCCCGCTCCAACACGGCGGCTACATCTGGCAGGGGATAGGTGTTGGTTCCGGCACGCTCACGAGCGATAACAAAAGCAACGTCCTTGGCACCGCGCTTCTCAGAGTCGGTATTGAGACGAGCACATGTCGAGATGCATCTCTCGACGCCGATGTTACGGAAGCGCTGCCACAGGGCTATCGCCTCCGCATCGCCGTCTTCCATGCGCCGGAGGCAGTTATTGTGTTCGGCGCGCAGCCCTCGCGACTCGATCTCAGAAGTGCCACGGCCTTCGGCACAAGCTTTTCCACTCTCCTCCTGTTCAGGCTTGAAAAAGGCCGTTGATGCGAGTATAGACACCAGCGTATATGCTTGAGCGGGTCGCACGAAAGCTTCTTCGGGTCTGAACCGTTGCCATCCAACAGCAGGAAGGCCAACCGGTTGGCCCCAGTCACCAAGAGATTTAGTTTGTCTCGACGACTTCCCAGCTCATCGCCTGATACGTTGGCAATGAGTACACTCATAATAGTGCTGCGAAGACGCCGGGCGTGAACTCCTTGGTGATATTGGATGATGAAACTCCACGATGACTTTGTCACGGTCCTGTAGCCGCACGGAGCGCGAAGAAAACCGGCAGACGGGTCCCATGGGCCACTGGCTTCTGGAAGAGATTATGGCTTCTGGAAGAGATTATGGCTTCTGGAAGAGATTATGGCTCTCCAGGAAGTCAGCTGCCAAAGCAACGCACAACTCGCTGGACTTCTTTTCCTCAGCGTATTCGAAGTTAGGCAAGGTGCAATTCGCACACCGCTGGATTTGGTGAAGTTGTAGACTCGATAGACTCGATAGATGTCGGTCAGTTGACTCAGGAGGTGGGCAGCAGGGAGATTTCTAGCGAAGGAAGAAGGGGGTTCCAAGTAAGCCCAGCAATGCCGCGAGGTCGTCCAATGTCAAGGTCAACATCGTGTCATAGCCTGTGACAGAGGTATTTCGGTGATGCGGGCTGGGGGTATGCGCTTTTGAACGTTGTTCGAGTGAGTTAGAGAGGCTCCGAGCATCCCAGACCAGATTTGAACATAAGGGGTAAAACGTTATCCTAAGGTTAATCTCGCGGGCTTACTTCGTCTGTTGTAAAACTGTGGGACGAAGTTGTGTCAAAATCTCTGGTCATGCCCTGGCACACCTTGAATAGAAGACTTCCTCAGTTCCTACACATCGTTCTCTGGCCAGTGGATAACGCCGGCGTGGTTTTAAATCGTAGCTCATTCTCCCAGCACTATTCCGCTGCATTTACAGCCCATCTCTTTCCGTTCTATGTGAAATATCTCCCATAAAAGAAACACTCATGAGCTTTGCTCATTGGTTCCGCACCGCCGAAAGAGTGTCCGTGGGGCAGTGAAGTTGTCGATTGAAGAGAGGCGTGGGTGTGGCCTGTGGGGCCTAGTGGGGCCACAAGGCCGAGCATCCATCCCACCGTGCAAAAACATTGAATTTCTCCGGAATCCGGTTTGGGCCTTTCCCCCAACAGGTTTGTTGCGGAATACTCCGTGAGAGAGGAGAGATAGACCACTACTTTTGTGCGCAAAAATGCAAGTTCGAACAATGCATGTCCTACAGCAGTTTTTGCCCGCGCCTCAGTTGGCAAGTCCGTTGCCTAGGAACTGTCAATTCTTACTTTCTACTGCCTCTAAGCCCGGTGCCTGCTGAGGGAGTTCGTGAGTGGGTTAGTTGCAAGGTTGCCGGGTATCGGCACGGTTGGTATGGAGTCGGTGTTTTGCATTTCCAGGTTTTTCGGTTCCTGCTATTTGGCTGATGAGTGGAGTGGAACTCGGCTGTCTGAGGGGCAGCTTCCTCCGTTTGGTTCCTATTCGTACATGGTAGTTAAAAGATCAGGCGCTCAGTGTCAGCTTGCTATCCTGCTTGCACGGGTTAATTGTGTAGATTGATCTGTCATCCAGAAGCAGGGGATTTCGTGGTGTAGACGAGGCTCCAGCCAGGAAAACAGGTCAGGTCGGCGACCAGTGTGACGGGGTGTGCATGTGGGGTTGCGTGAACCAGGGAAACCTGGAAAAGCTGGGCACTTTGTTGGTGAGGGGCGGGCAGCATGGCGAAAAACGAAGAGGGGTTTAATCAAAAAAGTGATGACTGCCACGAGTGTGCATGTTCGCCTCCACAGGAGTTCCCGTGGCTAAGAAGGACTCGGCGCGAGGAATGACGATGCGGGACACGCTCATTAAGTTTGCGATTACTTATCGCTGGAGAGTAGAGCAGGCCTGGTAGGTAGGACAACGCGAAGGAGAGACAGCAGCTGAACATTAGTTCTGGCCATCCAGTTGCTCAGCTCTTCTTGCATGTGGTGCTGAGTTACCGGCCGCTTGGAATCCGGAGGTCTCGGATTGTGGCACGTCAACTTCCCCCACCAGGCGGGCGCTCAAGTCCAACCCTGAAATAATGTTATCGCGGAACTGGACTCAGGAACTTGGCCACCTATGGAAGATAGCTTTGTGGGCGGACGAAGTGACGCAAAGGACTCAAATAGCATATCAACTTTGAAAAAGACACACTGCACAAATTCAAGGGGACCTTGATTTCCAAAGCCAGGACTGAGTGTCACCAACAACAAACACCCTTTCAATAGCCCACCAGCCCTTTTGCGTGTGAAAACCCCACCAAACGCATCTCCAAGTTCTGCGCTAGCCCTGTCCCAACGGTGCCCAGCCAGCTCGCGCTCCGGTAGCTCCCATTGTCAAGAACCAACAACACGGAAAACCGTAATCGGGTTGCTGTATAATATATCAGCTGTTGATTGTAGAGATTTGTGAGCTAGCGTTGGACGAGTTTCGCCTACGTCAGAACAAGCAGCAGCCTCCTCGGTGAAAAGAGAGAGGCGCAATTTTTTCTCAGTGCAAGCATCTCCTGGGAAGACCGAGCGGAGAAAGAGGGTCGCAGCGGAGGCCGGGGATGCGGGTCGCCTAGATCTACACTACCGTTACCTTTTTCAGGAGAGCAGGGGTCGCCCATTGCTCACGCCAGACCAGAACAAGCAGTGGCCACAAAACGCCACCAGCAGAGATCGACGCCTCATGCTAGAACGGGCCTCCGCTGGGAAGAGCAGTGGGCGGCTCGGCGTCCATTTTCGCAATGTGACCTCTCTCCCGACTGGAATCGCTAACAGCCGATCGAAAAGTCGACCATTTGCTGTCTTTTGTGACCCCGGTCACTCCGTCCAATTCGCCATCTCGCTCGACCACCCCTCTCACCCCCCTCCCCATCCATCGTCAGGAACTTCCCCATTAGTTATTGCACGCCAACCCTGCTCGAGGGCAAGACAGCTCTAATTTTTGCTGAGCAAGGAATCCCGTTTCTTCCCACGTCCATAGCCGAAGAGGGTAGCTTTCAACTCTTCCCTTCTTCCCCCTTCTTCCAGAGCGCAAACGATAACCCCCAAATTTGCTGGTCCTGTTCGGGTGAAGCGTGGATGACGTCCCATTCGTTGCACCGATTCGAGCATCCACCCCTCTCGCTTTCCAACCACCAAGGCAACGACCACAGTTCCCGATCCGGTTGCGCCTGTCGTCCCCGCTTGTATAGCTCCCGTTGTCGCTGCAAGATAGCAGCGCCTCAATTCCTGGTGCCGCCGCGCGATCGCGATCGACTCTCCTGAGAGCAGCCACACCGGCGGTTCTAGCCCCTGGCATCTTCCGCGAAGGTGATGAGCACAAAGACAACTCTCTACCTTTCTCAGTCTCCGTAGTCAAAAATCAAGCGTGCGCACCCCTTGTTCCATTGACAGACCCGTCGCGCGCGAGTCCATTGTCCGCGCCGTCCCGGGTGCACACCATCACCACCCGTCCGTCTTGTTGCGATCGCCTGACCCATTGGGCTTCGATTACAGTTTAAAAAGAAAGAGTGGGAACCGTGCGAATTCGTGTCAAGAAATCCGCATTTGCTTCCTTGTGGGGATGCCTACGCCAACTGCGTGATTCTTCAATAAGCCGTGCATTTGGTTGGATGCGTCGCTGAGTCGCGGTTGGGTTGGGTTCCCGCCGAATCCTCTTTTGTCTGGTCAATCGCTGCCCTCGCAGAGCACGCACTGTCCTCTACCACCATTGTCGCCATCATGCCGCCCGAAAACGAAGCAGCGGTGGGAGCCGGTAACAACTCTAGCGACTTTGTGAGCTCCGTTTATCTGCTCAGGAAATGCTCTGTTGGCTGACCCCCGCGCCTAGGTTCGCAAGCTCTACAAGTACGCGGCTTCCTGCTGTCATTCTTCCTCAGATATGCATCCACATATACTTACCAGTAGCCCTGCAGGATGCTCGAGGACCCATCATACAACTCGGTAGTACGATGGAGCGCCGAAGGAGACAGTTTTGTTGTTTTGGAGGTACGCACCCAGACGATTTGACCAAGATTGGCCCTGACTTCGGGTATTACAGAACGAAAAGTTCACGAAAACCATTCTTCCAAAACACTTTAAGCACAGCAACTTTGCCAGCTTTGTTAGGCAGCTGAATAAGTATGACTTCCACAAAGTCAGGCATAATGAGGAGAGTGGCGAGACGCCATATGGTCGGGATGTAGGTGGTCCCCATCCCCGGTGCGAGACTCGGGTGCTGACGGGGCGCATGGACAGGCCTGGGAGTTCCGGCATCCAGAGTTCAGGGCAGATAGGAAAGATAACTTGGATAACATACGGAGAAAAGCGCCTGCCCCCCGGAAAACGGCGCAGACAGAGGAAGCCTTCCCCGCAACACAACAAATTGTGGTGCTGAGTGAGTCGCTTGCCGCGACCCAGCACCAGATCCAAGCTCTCCAGGAGCAATACTTTGAGCTCTCCCAAACCAACAAGGTCCTCGTGAACGAGGTTGTTAGTCTGCAGAAGATGGTCCGGGCTCAGAGCCAGGTCTCGAATGAGTTGATAACTCATTTGAGTAATATCGAGGAGAGGCGGCGAAACAGCCGACATTCGGTTCAATCGAGTCACTCAAGCCATTCGGGGCCATCGTACCATCAGGCGAATATGGGGCTGCTACCAGACAGTGCTGACGAGCCAGCTCCAGAGTTGCGGAGAGCAAGGGAAATACTCAATGGGGTGTCGCCGGACTCGCAAGCTGACCGAGAACTCGAAAGGTTATCGGTGGCATACCACCAGAACGGATCGCCAGCCGACTCAGCATCATCTTCTGTGATGTACCCGCAACCAGGTACTGCAATGCCCATGGTCCACGATCCCCTCAATGACCCAAGACACCTCGTGTATCCGGTCGGGCAAACAACGGGTATAGACCCGTTCCACAGTGACCACATTCATAACATTCCCTACAGCCGGCCATTGAGCAATCCGAATGTCATGGCCGAGGCTCCTTCGCAGGCGTCGCCGCCAGCTAAGGAACAGACTGGTTCGCTATGGGGTGGGAAGAAGCCCCGAGTTCTTCTCGTCGAGGACGACAAGACTTGTGCGAGGATCGGGTCCAAATTTTTGACCAACGTTGACTGTACCGTCGAAACTGCTGTAAGTGTGACAAGCTGGGCGTGTCCAGAGCCCTCTGCCTTGCTTGGATTCTGACGGTGGTACACAGAAAAATGGGCTAGAGGCGGTTGATAAGATTAATCACGACAATGATCGCTTTGATCTCATCTTCATGGATATTATCATGCCACAACTTGACGGTGTATCGGCGACAGCCATGATCCGCATGGTTGCTCCACGAGTGCCCATCATCGCCATGACCTCGAACATACGGCAGGAGGACATCACCACCTACTTTGGATTCGGTAAGCCCAAGTCAAAGAAAACCTGCCACTTACTAATTCTGACCTTCCCTAGGAATGAACGATGTTCTGGCGAAGCCATTCACCAGGGACGGCATGGTCCGGATCTTGAAAAAGCATCTGTCGTACATGTTGAAAGACCCATCGTCGGCGGGTCTTGGTTCGGATGATGGGGGTCAAACAGTTGGAGGACCTGGGCCAGGACCCCCAACTTCGACACAACAATATGCCGGCGGGATGGGTATAACGACTATCGGTCAAGGGGCTCAAGTGAAATTTGAGCAAACTCCGATCCAATCACCAGCAACGACCACATCCTGGCATTCCCCCAGCCAGATGCAGCAAACATCCCCTAATCTTGACGGTGGCGGGTATATAAATGCGCAAATCAACGGACCGGGAGGGATGGTGTTGACTCCTGGGGGCACACAACGGCCGCAGTTTGCTAGTCAAGTTGTAAACCAGGTAGGGGCCCAGGGGCTCGGACGTATGTCTGATGGCTTGTCCATGGGCGAAGAACGGCCGGAAAAGCGCCAGAGAATGTATGGACCATCGCAGGGGGCCTATGTGCAATAATGACTGTGGGTTCTTTCGTCGGCCATTGTCGGGTCTCGGTGGGGCCGCGTGATGAGCGCGCATAGGAAGTAAACTTTTGGCGTTTGGGGCTGGCATGGTCAATCCGGTATGCCATCATGGATGAAGGATGGTTGTTTGTTCTCGGTCGTGTCGCCCTGTATATTAGCTCATGACACGAAAGTGGAAGCGTCCCCCAGAGAGGGGGGCTATATCATGTCGTTTACCCATCCAGATCCGTCGCAGCCGTTGAGGGCAGGAGGCTTGTGAAGCTTAGGTCTGGTAAAGACAAACCGGTGAGGGGTGACAAGCCGTGATTTGAGGTACAGGAACACGGTGAATGGTGTGTTCGTAGCATGTAATATGAGAGAGAGAAGTTCGAGGGGACTGCGTGCTCGAGCAGAGGTTGGCAAGGTGGTAGCTGTGCTCAGATTCCAGGTAGGGAGGAGGAACCCAAGACTGTCGAAGGCGTTTGTGTGTCCTTGTGGACGCAACGGCTAGTTATTGACGGGTTTCTCCATCCAGTGTCGCCCGTGACCGAAGGTTTCCTCCCGGCCCCTCTTCGCCCCTCCCCGTCATCGGAAGACGACAATACCCGCATGCCAGCCAGGGCCTGGAAGGCCGCAGGTGTGACAAGCTGTTTTTTCTTTTTTCGTTTGCCAGGTTGGGCCTCCTCGGATTCGTTTGACTGGGCGTCGCTGGGTCAGTCTTGGCCAAGAGGGGGAAACCACGCAATGCGATGGGTCTGGACAAATGAACGTCGTCGGAAGGAGGTCCGAAGAGGGGAGGGAAACGAACCTGGGACTGGGCCTAGTTTTCTACTCGCGGGACTTGTGCCCTGCTCTGCTCTACCCTAGAACTAACACTACCTGGGGAGGCAAGCGTATGGACCCGGCAGAAGTTGTGCCGTCGAAGTTCTGCCCGGGGGTTGGAACGGGGCTTCGCAAGGTGCTAGCGAGGGAAGGGGGGGTTTCCATGGGCAGTGAGGATGCACCCGGCTGCAGCAGCAGACGCTAGGGAGATGGTCCGAGGCGTTCTAGGCCGCTCGCTGGAGCAAGGAGAATGAGGCCCAGTCCGTGTTTAGATGTAACCCCGTTAGATGGATTGCAGGGTCCCAAAGATTGCGACAGCATGACAAGGTGCCAGGGGGGGGAGAGTAGCCATGGGCTGATCTAGCTGTCCTTTCCCGCTCGCCGAGTTAACCACACCTTGCCTAGTCCATCGACGACTGTAAGCCTTGACTCTAATATTCGGGGCCTTGAAATTTACTCCTTAGGGCCTCAAGTTTCCATCATAGCCCTCAAAAATGGAAAAGAATGCCCGGGGGGGGGTTAGCCCGGAAGCTGCAGCTAAGCCGTGAAGTTCTCATAAGAGAGCGCGTCATGAGCTGGCTTATCTAGGTCAGTCTAGAGGCTCCGCCAAATCGGACAGCCCACACCCAAGAAAATGGGCCCACAAGAAGGTTTACGGGCGTATCTACACACGGCCACCCTCCCATCAAACCTTCCGACAGCGTTTCCCACCGCCCGATTGGGGGATAGTAACAGGAAATGTACATCTTCCCGCTGAGAGAAGAGAAGGACTAACAGGCCAACTAGCATCAATCCGGTTCACCCGGAGGACCCGTCTGAGCGCAGCAGCGACCATCCTATAGCAATCCCAATACGCTCAAAGCTGGACTCCTGGAGGGAGGGACATAGCAGGGGCTAGCCCAGCCGTGCCAGCCGTGCCAGCCGTCGAAGGCCTGGGTGGTGGTTGCGTTGCAGACGAACGACCACAAGACGCCGGATGAGGTTCTTCGAGATGTTCTGGACGGGCCCATTTGGTCTTGGCCAGCCCATTTTCGGACGGCTCTCTGCATGGCATTGGCCGATCCCGAGCGCTGTCATTGGCAAGCTTCGTGCCCCGCCTTGCTGATCCCTGTCGTTGCTCAGGGTGCCAGGGTCGGAGGTCTCAGGTTCGCAAGAAAAGGACGGCGCAGTGGAATGCGAGAATCCACGGGGGGATATTGCCATGAGGTTCAACGCCTCACAGCTGGTTGGCGTGAGAGCTTGGCGCGTGCAGTCCAAACCTGAAAGATCGTGTTAATGATGACGGGCATTCAGCTGGGGATTCTCTGCTATTGAAACGGCGAGGGAGCTATTTGCGACAAGGGTGGGGCTAATAAAGGAGCAACGGCAAATTCTTATTCAAAAAGAAAAACGACTCCAGAGTCTGGAAATGACCTCGGAATACGGGCATGGATACTCAAGTCAAACCTAACTTCACACAACAGCCTCGGGATGATCGAGGGACGGGATCCGGCCTCACGAGCATATCCGGCTAGTCATTAGGTCAGGAGAGGTGAATACTTCGTGGAACTGAAGCCAGTTCACAAAACCAGACTAGGGGCGCCCACACAAGACCTTGATTGCAAGGAACAGATCGCAGGGCGAGTGCACGGCTTCCAGAGATGTTCTAGCGCAACCTATCACTGCAAGGGGCGATAAGATGCCAGCGGCACGACCCCGCACCCCACATCGACGTAAACTTCCACTTGGCTTCCAGTCCAAGCAAATCGCGAATTGAGTCATCACCAAGCTGTATACCCTACGGTCCAACCCCTCAAATGACCTGAATAATTCCCGAAACATCAGAAGAAACCTGCAATCGGCTCGAGAAGCTAGGCTTACACTTTTTGAACAATTCAGTTTCACCTTGGCATATTCCATGTCGAGCAAGCAGGGCGGCAAAGGCCGGGCTGCAGCCGCGAAGTCCAAGAAACCCGCCAAAGCTGGCGCTGATGAGAAGGCCGAAGATGTACTTCAGGCAGTCGTATGTGGCAACCTCCCAAGTGTATATTGCTGTCCCTAGTCGGGGCGCTAACCTGTCGGTATCTCTGCGACTAGATCCTCGCCGATTCTTTCCAAGACAGATTCAAGCCTTTCACGTTAGAAAAGCCCAGAGTAACCCTTCCCGCGCCCTTCCAGTTGCGCAAAAGCTCACTTAATTCCAGTGTCTACTGCCCCTAGTCGGAGTGCCGATCATTGAGTATACATTGGAATTTCTGGCTGGGAATGGCGTCCAGGAGGTCTTCATCTACTGCAGCGCGCATTCAGAAGAGATTGAGACCTACATCAGCGAGTCACCACGATGGAGTCCCAAAAGCGTTATCTCGCCGTTTTCCTCCCTCGATTTTATTCGTGTGGCCGACGCGACATCGATTGGCGACTTTCTGCGCGACCTTGACAAGCGAGCGCTGGTGGAGGGAGATTTCATCCTTGTTCACGGCGATGTCGTTTCCAACATCCCCCTGGCTGACATTCTCGCGAAACACAAGGCACGGAGGGAGGCGAATCGGGATGTCTGCATGACCATGGTCCTGCGCACCATAGGCGACGAGCCTCACCGTGCCGGCAAGGCGAGAGTCATCACGCCAGTATTCTTCGTTAATCCAGAAGGCCGCTGCTTGCAGTACGACGAGATACACCCCTTCCAGAAGGACCGCAAGCTGCGTCTAGATCGCTTGCTGTTTGATCACGGAGAGTTCTACATGCGGGCAGATCTACTCGACTGCGGTATTGATATCTGCACGCCTGAAGTGCTAGCACTCTGGTCTGAGAGTTTCGACTACGAGTTGCCAAGAAAGAACTTCCTCCACGGAGTGCTGAAAGACTGGGAGCTAAACGGCAAGATGATTTATACTGAGATACTCAATCATGGCTACGCGGCGCGAGCCAGCAACCTCCAGATGTATGACTGCATTGCCAGGGATATTCTTGGGCGTTGGGCTTTCCCCCTTGCCCCAGACACCAACCTTGTGCATGGCCAGTCCTTTAAGAGAATAAAAGAGGGGTCGTTCCTCGAGGATGGAGTCGTAATTGCCCGGGGCAGCAAAGTCACAAAGTCAGTCATTGGGAGGAGCACCTCCCTTGGAAGTGGAACGGCGATAACCAGAAGCATTATTGGCAGGAGGTGCAGGATCGGAAAGGATGTTAAGATTGAGAACAGCCACATCTGGGACGACGTTGTGATCGAAGATGGCGCCTCGGTAGTACACTCGATCATGGCAAGCTCCGCGGCGATTGGGAAGGGTGCGCGAATTCCTGAAGGGACACTTATCTCGTACAACGTACGAATTGGTGATGGGCAACAGCTTGCAGAGAAACCATTCGTCCGCATCTCCCTTCTGGCGAATGATAAAACACTTCTCGCAACTGATACATCTCTGGTTGGTCAAGGCGGCAAGGGTGCCTTGTACGAGGAGCCGAGAGACGAGGACGAGGACGAAGAGGAAAGGTCGCGGGATCCGGCTGTCCTGCAAAATTCACTCCTGTACTCTCTTGCGGACCTCAACATTTCCTCCGAGTCCGTGTCAACCTTCGCGTCTCATGACTCGGATGACTCCAACGAGGACGGTTCTTTCTCTGACCCCTTCCGCTCTGGTGATATCGTCACTCCTCGCAGCCGCTTGTCCTCATTTGCATCGGACACCTCGGCTCAAGCCGCGTCCAGTTCCGGCGCTTTCCACATCGATGCCGTCCATGGACTCGTTGACGCCCTTCGTGCCGATGATAGCAACGACTTCGGCTCTGCCCGTCTCGAGTTCATGGGCCTCCGTCTCGCTAACAATGCCTCAGACGCGGCAATGCGTCGCGCTATCGCTGTTGCGTTTGCCCACCGCGCCGCCGAGCTGCTCAGCCCTGAGCATGGCGGACTCGAATTCACTAAGGCGGCAGATAAGACCCTTACTGCCAAGGATGGTGCCGTGAAGTTTATCAGCGATGTCGGCGTCGGCGGCGATGATGCCGCCTCGCAAGCCGAGTTTGCGCTTGCGTTGCAGAAGGCGCTTCTTGGGGTGAAAGGCCTTGAGGCGACACGGGCAAGCGCGCTGCTGGCGGCTCTGCTGCAACAGCTGTACAATCAGGATGTGCTCGAGGAGGACGGTATTCTTACCTGGTGGGGGGACAAGCGGTCGACCGAGGGGGAGAGCCTAGTCAAGCTCAGGGAGAAGTGCCGCATCCTAGTAGAGTGGCTAGAGAATGCAGACGAGGAAGACAGTGAAGAGGAGGACAGCGACTAGTGCTCGGTGATCTGACATCTGATGAAAAACCGGACAGGTGTGCCAAGCCATCAGAATAGGACACCGGGGTTGGCAGTGCCTTAGTGACCAAGTCTAGACAAATTAGGCGTTCGGCGGTTCATCCGAAGCTGGTCAAGGGGGGGAAAGGCCTCCTATTTGTGGTCCAGGTCATTGCTGTGTGAGTGAGAGTTTGGTAAAATGTGAATTAAAGAATTCATGGGAAACCCACACTCTCTATGTACTGCATGGCAAACGCAAAGGTGAAATCTACATTCTCCCATCCTCCCGACCCGATGTACTATTCAGAAACAACCCTTGCCCCTTGGTCGCCACCATGACCAGACACACCACTCGTCAAGTCCCCGGAGAAGAGACGGAGGGGCAGGACAGGGAACAAAAAGCGAGGGACCAGAAGTTGTGAACACAACTCCAGTGATTAGCAATTACGCGTTAAGCATGATTATCTCGTCCCACCTACCACCAACCCCCCAATCGAACCCGTACCCCTGAAACGCCGCGAGACGCTCGTGATTGCTGGACACAACGTCACAGGCGCCGAACTGGCCAAGCTACCTAGTGATGATAACGGAGAACCCGTCAACCCAAGCACCGCATGAGCCGGTCACACCGCAGATGTTGTAACCGCGTGGAGGTATGAGCGTGTGACTGCAACCGACTTTGGTTAGCAAACAGCCCGCAGGTTCTTTTCGTCAATTTTTGAGAGCGACATGGGGTCGACATACGCAGAACCGCCGTGTACATTCCCAAACATGGGCGATCTCCTTCCCAGACTCGTCAGGACCTGGACAGCATCGATCCAGACGCCAGCCCTCACGTTGAAACCGGTGATGTACTCCCCACGGCGAATGTCTAGAACCGTGGTTAGATAACTAGTTTGGGTTAGGGGTGTGGTTTCTTTCACGTACCCATGTCAAAGGTATCACCCCCTGGCTTGCCACCTCGCTTGCCGAAGAGCTGCCGAGAGTCATCATCGTAGACAAACTCTATGCCGTCAAAAGCAAACCCATGGTAAAAGATAATGCGAGACAAGATGCGATCTTGCCGAAGCGAACTCGTAAATATGACCTCTTGCTGCTCAGTGCCCTCCATTTGAGAGAAACCAAGCTTCTTCCCACGGTAGGCCGTTTTCCCAAGACCTGGGACGCCACCCGGGAGCCGAAGACATGACTCTTTAGAAGAGCACAACTTCTTGAAGTCGTCGATATCCAAACTGCCACCACCAAGTGACTTGAGGCATATCTTCAAGTTGCCCTTCCGTTTTTCTTCGGGGAGTCGATTTCGCAACTCTTGCTCATTCAGAAGTAGCTGGCGTTGAATAGAGCCATTCTCGGCAGGATACTCTAACCAATGGTGGCACACATCATCGCCGTCGCCATATATTTCGACATATCCTAGCCCTGTAGCCGCCGTCACCACAACGGCCCCACTTTCGACTGGCCATACTTGAACACTGTCGTCGGAATTTAAGACGGGGTCGTTCGGGAGGCGGAAGCAAGGATGGTTGCGGAAACGCAAGCAGTCGAGCCGGTGCCAGGTACATTCGTCACCTGGGAATACGGGCCCACCCTTGGATCTCGTGCGGGTTGAGTAGGCTTCGCGGGAGATAAAGCTGCGATTCAGTGTAACATAGTCTCGCGCCATCACCCCGCTCTCCTGGTGTGGTAGGCCAAAGAGGTGTCCTGTTTCATGAAGGTGCGCGCCGATCCCGATATTAGCTGCTTCCCAGGAGCTACCCGCATCGTTGCAGTCGTTTCCTACAAAGTTGGTATCCGTTGGCGTGCAGTCGCTGAACGCCGGTACGACCTCCTCAAAGCTTGTCGGGTAGCTCTGAAGGCAGTGCGACCCAAATATGCCAAGATGCAGATCACCAGCATTTCCTCCCAGGGCAGCATGGCCCAAGATTGTTTCTGAGCTCGTATCCCAATGCGAGTCAAGCAGCAGCACCGAAACATACTGCTTCTGCCCGGGAAGCGACTTGAAGTAGCTCTTGACTGCGTCGGCCGCAATTCTGTACAGCGCACCCTTATCAAGAGCATTAGGGTTTTGTTGTGCGCAGTCCAAGCTTCGAAGCTCAGCCAACGTCTTGTCCGTTTGAATGACGTGTACGCGCGCCTCCGAGCGTAACGTGCCATATTCTCGATCCCTCTGGTTGGAGGTGCCTGTGACCCACTCTTCCTCAAATCTGAAAGTGCGACGCCCAAACTTATTCCGCGACATCTGCTCAGCAGTAAACGCTTGCCAAAGGTACGCTGCCATGCGGAACTTGCGTATTGCCGTTTCGAGCCCATTGCCCTCGCGCTCGACCCTCGCTGGCACCGCATCAAATGTCCCCGGCGAGTCCTTTGCCACCAAGATGGCCAACTGCAACGGAGGGGCATTGATAGGAGGGATCATGTGCACTGTAAGGTATGAAGCGTGGATCGGGTTCGAAGATCCGCTGTTGGCCAGTTTCGGACTAGCGAACTCAAAGCGCAAGCGATTGGCTCCAGGGTTCATGTAGACCACGGCCTTGAAGTGGGAGCTACACACTGGCCATGTCGTTGGAGGGAAATTGTCATCGAGCCGGCTGACGGTAACGTTACCCTCGAGGCACTGCTGCGAGGGATCGCCTACTGTTCCATGTACGAGTAGGACCTTTTGGTAAACCTGTTCAGATGTCAGCTGTTGGACTATCTCTTGCTGGAGGGGTGCCATGGTCTATGGACCCTCCAGAAATGAGGGCTTTTTCAGCAGACAGCTGGAAACATCTTCAACTTACCCATGTGTTCTCTGGGACGTTGGTGATCCGAGGAGAGAATTGGGAGACGGGAAGGCTACCTCCACCCTGTGCAGGTGAGCCCAGTCCAGCCATACCTGATACGCTGTATCTATTCGGGGCGCCGTTAGGGTGGCCGGGCAGCGGCGGGCGAACCAGCGGCACCGGGGGTGACTGCGGAGGCTGTTCCTTGACCTGCAAATTGAGGGCCAAATCGGACCGTCCCGCAAGGGATGGCGGGGTTAAAGAGCCGGTGGTGGGCGTAGTGCCCTGGCTTGCATCGCTGGAGGTATCAGTTGACTGCTCTGTTCTGAAGCTAGATCGCGATTTTCTCCGCAAGTCCTTGAAGTTAAAAAAAGACGGCGCCATGGCTGGCGGGTAGCACTGGCGTGTTGCCTCTGGTATATGCCCGTGGGAAGCAACGCTCACTAAGGAAACCAACGGCGGCGCGCAGCATAGAATAAGACCTGAGCGTTGGGATGGAGGCACAGGCCACAACGGCGCAAAGAGTGGCGACCAGCGCTACCTATTCCGGCCGGTTGGCAAAGTGGAGAGTGGGTGGACAGCAGAGATACGGATACCAACAGTGAGTGGCGGTGTCACGGAGCTCTGGCAGGTTATAGTTTCCTGTATTTGCGGCGCATCCGGCTGATAGACGGGTTGGCACGCCAAGTAGCTTTGCGTTCCCGCTGCGATGTAGGCGGCCCGATGACGTATCTACTTTTCGACCTGCCAAACCGCTTAATTGGGCCCTTGATTGGGCGAGGATCTGTGACTTGACCTGGCCGGACAGGGGCTTGCCAGGTAGGTTCTTTATCAAAAACGAGTGACGAAGTGCCCCGTTATCTCTGCAGTTGCGGCGGAAAAGGCAGCCTGTCCGGATAAACACCACAGCTATGCCCGGGCGGTCTTGCTGAGGAACTGGTAGGTACACGCGCGTTTCGACGCTGGTGCTGTGAGATAGCGATGAGTAATTGGCCTGATTCAAACCGCCGGTGTCAAGGTAACGAGTGTGAAGAAGCTCAAGGGTGCAGCGAGGGAGGGCGGTCAATTGGAGTAGGTGACGCGGACAAGTGGACGACGACTCGGGTGTCTCCCGTGGTTGAGGTCTCTGGACTTACGCTTCTTGGCGCGGAAGCCAAAGATCAGATCGGTCGATCCGCTGTTTCGACGAACAGGGAAATGCAGTCTTGCAACTTGGAAAAACGAGAGAGCGAAACGCGAGAAACAAGGAAGAAGCTGGAACAAACAGCAGCAAACCCAGTGATTGAGAGCCAAGCTAGATGCGTTTTCCAGAAATTCCCGACCTTGTGGATTACAGCTAAATAAGCAGAAAATGAAGGATGAAGCTGGAAGGGAAGACGAAGCGCAAATGAGTAAACATTCCAAGGTTTTTCGTCGCTTTTGTCCCCCGCCGCAAAAAAGGTCAGGATGAGTGTCCCGCCCCTGGTTCCTAGCAAAGGGAAGGCGATAGGGAGCGTGGCGCCAGAACGATGCTTATCGTCGTTTGTTGGGGGGAGGAGCGGCCAATTGTCCGGATGATGGAGAGGAAAGCGAAGAAGGTGATGTTGGTGATGTCCCTTACCATTTCAAGCGCAGACAGAGCCAACACGCTTGCTCCACATGCATCTTTACGAGCATCCTCGATCTTCCATGTTCCCTGGCCTTTGGCGCCGTTTTGCGACCCCCACAACCGTAGTTAACTAGGTAGTCACTGACGTTGATGGCGCAAAGAAGAAAAGAACGTGTCGTTTAATCTGTTGCTCGGATCGCTCCGTGGTATACTCGTGCGCTCGCCTTGCGACGAGGGCTTTCAAAAGATGAACAGCTTTTGTATGGTTGCCACTGTTCATGGAGTTGATGTTGTTGGCGAGCTCGCAGAACACCCCTGTGGCTGGTATGATATGGAGATTCCGGGTTGTTCCAGGTTTCCATCTGACTGTGGGAATACTACGAATAAGTGGCCGACCTCAGTTGTCGTTTGGCTGTGAGTTTCTGCCCGGTAGTTATAAGTCATGGTCCCCATTGAGTCCTGTGGTGTTGTCTCCTCGAGTACAGTTCGGTTTTATGGAGATGCCACCACGTCTTCCAAGACTGGTCCCGGCTGGTTGGTAGCATTTTTTGAGGCCCATCTCCCAGGGGTGATGTCGCTATTTCAGCCAAGCCCTGCTGTTCTGTTTTCCGACTGGACAGAAAAGTCATGACCCTTCCCTCGCGGGGTTGTAAGGTGGCATGCAGACGAGCTGGAAGGCACGGGTCAAAGGTAAGCGACTAAATTGGCTTGATTGGTAGGCCAACGCCCCCTGTAAATCCTTGTGATTTGCTGGTCGTGCCGTGAGTGCAGCTAGAGAGGGGCCAGTGCTCAGAGGTAATCTACCGGTTTCCACAGGAATGTCAATTTGCTTCATCAGGCCTCCCGTCTCTGTGTGGTGCAAATATCCTTCCCTGGCGGGTGTTCTTTTGGCAGCAGCTCCCTCTGCCCCCATTTTTGTCGATACCTACAGACCATTGGAGCTTTTCTGCAACTTATTGGCGAGGCCTGGTCGGACCGCTTAAGTGGTCCGCATCTCTTGACCTCATACCTCCCCCCGCTTGTAGCATCCCGGGCTAGATAGGCTGGGCGCTTGTCTTAGGAAGAGCCTGCAATTTTCTGACCAGTCCCACCTTCAACCACCAGACCACCGTTCGGCCCTGATTCCTCACACTCCCGACTGGTTGCGTCGAGATCATTTTTACAATGTCGTCGCCAACGAAGCAGCAGCCCGATGCTGTGGCAGATAGAGTGATGCGGAGGTTGGAGATCAGCAAGGTAGGTGCATGCGAGGCTGTGACCCATTGCACTCTCACCTCGACTCATGCGGAACATGTGCTGAACAGAGAGACTCCAGATGGCAAGAAAGCTGCAAAACCGCCTCGCATTAGCGCAATTCAAGACAAAGCATGGTTGGGAGGACCTCACTCTGGACATAATCGAACCGAAGGTGGAGGAACAATTACGCAGGAACCGACACAGCGAAGGCGATGTGCTGTCGGATTCTTCATCGAGCGCCTCGGACCTCCCTTACCCCGCGAGAGCTCTGATGAGCTCGCCGCTTAAAGCTCCCTTCTTTTCCGATGCGATTGGCTCCAGCAACGGCAGTACTGGTCACAGAAAGCGCAGTTACATGATGTCTTTCGATCACACCGACTCAAGCCCGAGCAAACGTTTTCGCCAGTCACCCACCCCCCACCGTTCTTTCACGACGGCACATGGGTCGTGGAAAGAATATCATCAGTTAGCGCAGTCATCACCCATAAAACGTCGACAGCAACACTTTACAACGTCTGGCGGGCCCGATGTTTCCTTCTTTGCTGGGTCACGGCAGATCGCCGACGTTCTCACTTCACCTACTTTTATCCCCCCACATTCGGATGATGATGATGACCTCCTCCCCGCACACTCGTTCCGAACAAACCACGGGCAGGCCTCCCCACCACGGACGCCACCGATGCGGAGCCGCGGGCTTCCTGTGAAGAAAAACAGAGATAAGATTTCGGCGCCGAACGCAGCGATTGCGGAGGCAGAGACTGGCGAAGAAGGCGCCGGTCTGCTCATGTATCTTGCGGCTTCACCTTCGCCAGCAAACCCGCCCAGAAACAAAATGGAGCCACCCTCCACACCACCCCCCAAGAACAAACTCGCCTTGCCGTCCTCCATGATGACAACACCAGGTGGCGGCAACCCCTTCCCCAATACTCCAGGCCTCGCCTTCGACTTCTCTGATTTCGTCCATATGACGCCTAGCCCCGCACAAAAGCCATGGAAAACGCCGTTGGCAGGAGCCAAAACGCCACTCAGTGTAGCTCGACGACGCTTGACGTTCGACGACGCATCCTGAGAAGGCAACACCCATCACTTTTATCTTGTCACAGCACTCCTGTCACTTTTTCCTTTCAGGTCTTCCACTCCTACTCTATTTTTTCTTTCTCGGACTAGGCAGCTGGTAGCATCGCTGTCACCTTTTCCTCCATTGTCTTATATCACCCACGTCGCTACTTTCTTATAATGTCTTATCCGGAGCATTGGGAGTCTACGGTTTTGGTGTTGTGGTCACGAACAGATCTCTTTTCCTGTTTATTTCAATCTGGTCCGAAGAAGCCCCTTGTCTTTGCCTGGGCGTGACGCTTTCTGGTTCTTTTCTTGGCTTATTCTTTCTGGATAGTTGGATAGGCGGCAAGCATTGTATGTACGAGCTATTGGATGGGGCACGCTATTCTGTACGACCAGACAGCAATTGGATGGACTGAATTGGGAGCGAGGCGCCGGCAACGGGCAGGAACGGGTGGGAAATGTGTCTTGGTGCGGTCGTGTGTTCTTGGGAACCGGGTTGTGGCTGTCAACGCGGGCTGGAATTCGGGAATTGGGAAGTGGGACGCGACGTTGTCGTTGGGTAAGAAAGAGGTCGCGAGCGCAAGTCACGGCAGACCAATGAGAGATTTGCATTAAATGACCCCGCGTCTCACGGGGCGCGTCTTCGTGACTTTTCGAGCAAATTTCGCGTTCGGATCTCTGCCCAATCAGAGAGTGACTTGTCCCAGAGGGGTCGGACACCCCTGGTCGCATTCATGGCGCATTGACGTCGAAGCGCCTCCAGGTCAGTGACCACCATTTCCTTTCATGCCAACCAAGTGCTTGGACCTTGGATGGTTGTCATTCTTTTCGGGAGAAGGGGGCGCTTGACGATGTCTTACAATGTCATACCGTCAACCGATACGGACCAGTCAAAATCTGGGGCTGAGAACAAGAAGAAAAAAACAGAAGCTAGAACTCCTCATCAGCCTTACCTTGGGCCCGCTCAGTCAGCGACTTCCCTTACGTATTCACAGCACCTTATAAGGATCAGTCCAACCCCTGAAAAATCGTTCGCGGGGGTACTTCACGGCTTGGCTGCAGCTTCCGGGCCAACCTCCCCCCGGCATTCTTTTCCATTTTTGAGGGTTATAATGGAAACTTGAGGCCCTAAGGAGTAAATTTCAAGGTCCTAAATGTTAGCGTTAAGGCCTAAATATTCTAGCTTGACCCCTCGCAAAATAGCTTCCCAGCTGTTCATTGCACAAACCCCTGCTGGATACTTCGTACTGTGATACTCACCAAGTCCCACGGTAACAATCTTTCAGGGGTTGGATTGTACATTGTCCTGCTAAACTACCCAGCGAGCGTATAGAGTTTGGAGGGGACATGGATATATGGCGTGGATGGCGTGCCCTCCAGGTGAGAGAAAGGTGGCGTAGCCAATAATCCCGCGTTTTCGTACCTACGCTGTCGTCCAACTCGTTTTCCGGACTTCACCCTTTTCACTTTTACCCGCGGTGACAAGACCAGGGACAAAAAAACGGGGTATGTCTCAATGTGATGCTCGCTCGTCTGTGTAGGTAGTGCAGTATATGTACAGTTTCCACCGTCCTATCGCTCCCAGGCAGTTCAAGTCCAAGTCGCTTTGCAATTCTCTCCATCAAATCATTCATTGGCTTGTTTGCTCATCCATCCACTGTCGTTCACCATCCGTCGACAGCCAGATCTGTTCAGTCCCTTTCCTTCGCCGTTTCTGTCCTTCCCCTCCCGCGCCAGACCCATTAGGTAACGTACTCTACCTCCCTTTTCCACCCACTTCCCTGTTGTTTTCTTCTCACCCGAGCAACACGCGCACGAACAGCGACAAATACAACAGACAACACAACCATCCGCCATCCATATATTGCCAGTCGGTCAGCAATGAGCCACCAAGCGGTGATTGGAAAGACATGACCACTCCACAACGGTCGTCACAATAAAAGGGGGGGTGGTGGCGTCGAGACAGAATTCAAGAACAGAACCCCTTGACGCCTGGCTCCAACGTTTTTATCCCAGCAACGACAATTGCGGCAAACAACAGCAACAATCGCAACGACAACAACAACGACGACGACGACAACAACAACAACAGTCACACCAAGAAAAGAAAAAGAAAAAAGAAAAATAGAAAAAGAATGACTATTGATATCAAGGGGTCAAAATGTCATCGCATCATACCGTCATTCACATTGCCTTCCCCACGCTCTTTTGACTCCCCCCGCTATTTCGCCTCCCACCCTTCGCAGCTGCCTCCCGCTCCAACCTATCCCTCCACCCCTGAGTTGGTGAAGCTCTCGGCTCGGGCCCGTCCCATCGTGATGCAGCGGGGCCGACGTCCGGGCCAGGATCGCTCCAGTCGCCCATACTGATGCCACTTGAGTACTTTGAGGTGAAGCTCTCGGTGCGGGTGTGGACGCCGGCAGGGCGGCGGATGTCACCGGTACCGACGCCGCCGCTGATGCGGCTGCTCCGCCCGTCGCTCCCAGCTGTAGCAGCGGTACTGCTGGTGATGCTGTTCTTGGCGGCGCGCGCACCCGCCAGAAGCTCGGGACGCTCCAGGTCGAAGGGATCCGAGCGGAATTTGTTGCGGCGGCTAGCAAATTCGCTAACGGAGCCGCCGCTCTCCCGTTGGTAGATGGTGCTGGGTTGGCGGTTGTTGGTGCTGACTGACTGCCCCCGGGATCGCCGCATGTCGGAAATGTACGTGGTGGGCTTGGGCATTGCCGGGTCCCGGATAGCGTTGGAATCGCTGAAGGGGTTGTTCGCCTGGCTGACCACCAAGGGCCCCGGCTGGGCTGACGCGTGCGCTATCGCATTGGAATCGCTAAAGGGGTCATCGGAGGCGCTCCCAAAATTGAGGTTCAGCCTTCCTAAGAAGTGATCCGTTGACCCGGCGCTGCCGTTCTTCCGTGATATACTGGCGCGGCGGCGTTGAGCCTCCCGGTCCAGTTCACGGTCGTCCATGTTAAGCAGAGTGAGGAAGTCGGGTTGAGAGCTGAGATTGCGTTTCTCCCTGTCGGTGCTCGCGATCGAGATGCTGTCCTTATCGATCCGTTTCTCACGCATCCGCCAGTTGAAGTTCATATCGGCAGTCAATCGTGACCACCAGTCCAAGAACCGATCCTTGGTCGTCACCTCAGCTCTGTTGCTCGCAGATGATGTAGCGCGGCTGTGGTTGTTCGTCGGGTCCATGAACTGCGAGTTCCCGCGATCGAGATTGACTGACGGCGCGCTCTTCCTACCCATGAGCTGGCTCATGCGGCCTCGGAACTTTTTCATGTTATAGCCCACCGTAGCCCGGAACTTCTCACCCATCGGTGTAGGCCCTATGCTCCCCCGGTTGATCACATAGGCGCCCTTCTCCTCGCGGTAGTTGGCGGCATCCAGAGGGGTAAGCAGGGTACTCCTCCGCTTCCTAAGGACCCGTCGTCTCCACCACCAGATCAGAAACGCGGCGATGCTGATGGCCACAACTCCACCAATTACGCCACCCGCCACGGCCACAGTCGATTGGACAGCATTGCTGTTGGGATTCGGTGCTGAGCTCACGGCCGAGTTCGTTGTACCTGTGTTCGTGGCTTCGGCTGGCGTACCAGCGGTCGGGGCTTGGGCGTTTCCAACGGGATTAACCAGAGTTGCCTCGGGACTATCGGTAAATATGGGTGACGCTGATGCCTGTGGGAAACCTGCCGCCGGTGAATTCGCTCCTACGTCCACTGAGGCTGTTATGTTGCTATCAGCTACACTGGTCTGCACTACGGGCGTGGTCTCTGCCCGCAAGGAGGTGGTTACGACTGAAGATGATGATGGTAAAGACGAGAAAGTTGGGAGAGTAGGACTTGATGCAGGAGGCGGCGCGGCAGGGGAATCAGTCGTTTCTGCTGCTGCCAACGTCTCTGCTTCTGCTAGAGCTGTTTGCGGCAGCACAACGACCTCGTCCACCTGCGTTACCGCCGCTACATTCAGTACCAGATTCGTGGGTGGTGGTGGTGGTGGGTTTGTGCTAGTGGTAGTAGCCAGGGAAGAGGAGCTCGTCGTACTCGTGGAGCTTGTAGAAAAAGCCTCTACGGCTGCTGTGTCTGCGTTTGCGTTGTCCACAGCCACAACTGCCGCTGCCGTCGTGGTCGCTTGCGCTGCCGCCGGTGGTGTTGCAGCGTTGACCGAGGCGGCCGCCGGGGCGCCGGTGTTCGCGGGCGCTGCCCTGGGTACTGCCGTACATCTCCTCCCGTTGACGGTCGTCAGGAACGCTCCCGCTGGGAGTCCAGGCGCCGACATGTTGAGATCCCGCTCTTTCGATTCCTCTTTGGCGAGTCCAGTCGCTCGAAGTTCGTCGTCGGGTGAGGCTCGGGTTTGAAAAAACACTCAGTATAAACACACGCGGGGAGAAACGAAAACGACAACGGAATTCCCGGCCACTAGGGCCATCTAGGTCATTGACAAGATCATGAACTTGGTGTAGAGAAAGAGGAGAGAAGAGGAGTTCCTCCCGTGGAGGCAAGCGAAAACGACAAGACAGCCGGCTAAACACAGAGCCAGCAACGCCTGGCGATGCGGATGAATTGGTGAGAATCAATGGAGAAACGGGAGAAAGGGGAGATCTGGGGACATGGCCGATGGAAGAGACCACCCGGCCGGCCACGCTCGATGGTGTGTCTGGTCTGGACGCCCCTCACCCCTTCTTGGACAGTGCTCGGCGACGGCCCCCCGTCGTCACGGCTTGGTAAAGGGATTGCTGGTAGCATGTCGCATGCGCCGCCAGCGCCGCGGAGCAAGTGACTTGCATATCGATGACAGCCAAATTTGGCGAACTCTGAGACCACCTGCACGGGCATTGAGCATGTAGCAGTTTGAGGGCCCCACGAGGTTTGATGGGCGGGCGGCGAGTGCTGCCATTGGCCGGATGGCCGAGACGAGGCGCCGGGGGGGTTGTATGAGGCTCTTCATCAGCGGGGAACCTTAACACCCGGAGAGGTTCGAGTGTTGTTCTGAGATTAAACCCCTGTCCTGTGACACATCTGACGCACCGACAATGGCGCTCAGCGGCTTGGCGGGGCATCCCAGCTCAACCCCACCCTCTCCCATTGGAACACCGCCGAGACCTCCCCAAAGACATCAAAGTTGCATGGCGGCGTGGATAATGCGGCCAGAGCCCCGTAGAAAAACCGATGGTGATAAAAATCTGGCCGATTTCTGACAGGATGCGGGCAATTGGGGCTCAGCGATGCTCCAGTGTTCGTCCCAAGGCAAACTGTCCGAGTCAAACTCGGAAAGGATTGCCCAAGCAGGCGCAACTCCACGTCCCCCTCATATGCCATGATGAGAACACAGTGTACTTAGTGTAGTACGTAGTCACGTAGTTAGCCGGTCAGGTGCGCAATGCGAACAAAGACATAGGCGAGTTTTTGAGTGCTTCTGCGATGATCCCATGGTTCCAGCGAGACGTCGGGCGGAGTTGAAACCCGATGGTCTAGGTACCCAAGTACCTCCTCTGCGTCAAGCGCTCCTGCCGTCCCTCAAAGATGGTCTTTCCAAAAACACGGCTATCGATAGGTAAGGTTCATGAGACAATTGGTCAGTTGTGAAGAAACTAACTCGTGCAAACGTCAATCTGGGGAGGCCCAGAATCCTGGCGCATTGCTCGACCGTTTTTTCGTAAATGTTTGCCTCGTGAGATCTGCAGCGCATCAAGCCGGCAAAAGGCACAGCTGCCCGCCCCCCCAGAAGAAACCAGCTCGGTCAAACAAAACAACTGGAAGCACCACTGTTTTCCCTCCCTCATTGATCGGCCACCGAGAAGCAAATGCAAAGTGGAATAATATTGGCAGGGCCCAACAGGTTTATGGCGCCAGACCCAATGGGGAACCTGGACCGTCCAAGAGGGGACGACTGCAGGTCGGACACGTCGGACGTTGCTGGCTGGGGTTGGGGATCGAACAATGCTCGACCCGCACGAGCACTTCCAACATCTTCCTTTTTTATGCAACTGTTCTTCGACTCTGCTGCCGGAACACAGAGATTTGTCGACAAGCTCTGAGGAACGCGGCGTGGAATGATACCGATTCAGGACGAGCCCCCGACACGCATCCTCCCGGAACGGACGGTGGCTTTCAAGGTGCCCACACTTAGTGGCCGCTCGCTGGTGGAAGGCGGGGTCGTTGCATGACCCGCCTGTCGCCGGCCTCGACCTCCGTCATCCGGAGTCAGCCCCAGCCATCATCAAGCTGTCCCTCCGCTTCCCCCGGCCATCCAAGGTCCGAATCTAATCCGGGTGGCATAGAGATACAGGCGCACAGCACTCGGTCTGTGGGTCTTAATACCTGTACTTGAACAGTCGACGCAACTGCCAGCCCAACAAGAGTTTATCATGTTCGGCAATCTTACCCATATCAGTAAGTAAAGCTGTACTACTCACGCTACCCGGGACGAGCAAGTCTCGGAATTTTTTCCCATTCCTCTGAATGGTGGATCTTAAAGACTACTGCTGCTGGTCTCGCTGCCAGGTTAATGCGAGAGCATCTTGTTTTCTCTGATCATCCTGTTCCGTACTGTGCTCCTGTATGATCGGCCTCGGCGTGTGGGCTGCCCGTCTTTTCAGTCAACGAAGACTGCATGTTCCACCCCTTTCTGTTCCGTTTCTGTTTTTGTTGTCTAATCGAAATGTCCAGTCCCCACAGGATTAGCCGCTCCGGCACCTCCCAAGGAAGTTCCTCCGCCCACGCCTATAAACTTTCCACAGTGTTTCCCACAGGACTGTGCCACCACCGAGCCGGCCGAGTCGGACCGGCCACCGAAACACCTCGCATCCGAGCTCCAGGGCATCATCCGGCCGACAGATGTCACGGTCTCCCACCTCAAGGCCCTCGGAACACATGTCATTCCGGATTCGGCCATCGCCGACATCATTCCTAACTCTACAGCGATCCCCGACTTTGCCTCGTGGGATGCCCTAACGGCAGACGAGGCTCATGCCACCAACGAAGGTACTCGAAAGGTAATCAACACAGCAACCTTGTCGCCTGGCTGCCAGACATACCTGGAGCGCAAGCGCGAGCTGCTCATTCCCAACGAGACGGCTTATCGTGCCATCCGGAGAATACCGCCCCCGAAGGGGCACACGCAAGCCCGCTTAGGTAACTCATATGAGTTTTATCGCTACCTTGAACTCCTATCTACTTTCTGGGAAGATACCTCTAAGGCCGTCAAACCTGATGCCCAGCCTGAGGGCATCCGGGAAAATGGCGACGGGACAGAGAGCAAGGAACAAGAGATCAAATTCTATCGGACCGGCTCGGGAACCCAGATGCCCCCCGAGTACCGGCAGAACATTGTCACGTCTTTGATTAAGCTCGTTGCATATGACTTTGGGTGCAATGTCTCGGCTCCACGCACTGAGCCAAGGTTGTACATAACCTCTAATTCATCAAGCCCAAGGAGCTCTTATTTTTCGTCGGGCTGCACATTTGTTTTCAGGACGCCGACAACGAGGGAAGCTGCTCGTTCCGGCGTTGTCGAGGGACCTCTCGCCGCTGTTAGCGCGAGACACACCACGACATTCCCACCGGCTCGACCGGCCCCATCGGTGCCCGGCGCTCCCAAGGACACTGCTTCATCCACGACAGCAAGCTCTCTGGATCGGGACTCGGCATTGGATCTGGCTAGAGAAGTCATTGCCGCTCTCATCACAGCACAGCACCGTGCGCGCCAAGGCCGCGAAGAGAAGCGCATCGGGGAGGGTGAATGGTGGACCACAAAGCCTCGATGGGGCGGCGGTCCTGGAGGGCCCATTGGCCGTGAGATTGACGCTCAGTCTGGGGCAGACGAAACCATCGGCGACAAGGATGCGCCGCCGCCCGAATTGCCCCCGACCCCACAGGCGCCACCATCTACTGGGGCAGAAAATGGACGGCGTGCCTATTCTCGGCCTTCGTCCATGAGCAGTCTCGTCGCCAGCATGAGCACTAACAAAGGGGCCAAACGACTCAAGAAGTCGGGCAACCTGCCCATGTATGACAACTACCGCATGGTGCGGCCTCCTTCGGCGACATGGGATAAGAAGACAGTGTACACCGCCATTGGCCGGTCGGCAGGGGTTCATTACGATGATATTTTTGTTATTAGCGCTTTATTTCACCATGTCAGCGTGGTGCGCATCCGCGTGCCGGATAGACTGCTCGCTGTCTTGGATGGACAAGATGACGAACCGGTGCCCGGACAGGGTAGAAGCTGGGGCCGCCTCGAGGTTCGTAGAAGCAAGTGGTTTGACTTGTTTCGGGCTGAACAGCGGGTGGAGGCTATGCAGCTCATCTGGTCGATGATGGCGTATTTGATGAGAGTTGAGGAAAAAGGGGGAGAGGCTGAAGCAGAGGGTGAGGTGGCTGGTGAAATAGAAGGGGACGGGGACGTTCCGATGGCGGATGCTTGAAATTCGACATATGGTTTGGTGTAAAGGAGGCTCCGTCCGGGGCGTCTAGCGGACGATGGGCGGAAGCAAGCGGGCAATCTGCGGAGATGGCATACGTAGTGCTACTGAATGCTATTGTGATTATGTATGTACTTTTGGCTTCTATGGCGTGATGCCGTCTAGCCCCGGAGGCTGAGCTGCTGATCTGTATGCCTCCGCTGGCATAGTGATCTGTCCTGATCAGCTAATATATCTGCTCGCGGTAGGTATGACTGACGTGCGCTCTTCGCGTAGTGTGGATAATTCGTATCCGGTCTAGCGGCAGTTCATCTTTCTTTCGATGGACGGTAGCGATCTAAATAGCCTACTCTTCAGGTAGGTAAGTACGTTATCCCACCTAGGGTATCATTGGTGTATATACCTACTTCGACGTAGCAAGTACACCTACGTCATGTCACAGTCAAATACACGAGGCAAGATAGATAGCACCTACAATCGTCATGATCCGTTCGCCCAGAGAATTCACTCACCACGCTAGTTATTTTGGTAACAACTTTGCTCCCTCCACTCATAAACACTGAACCCACTCCCGTCCACGCATCAGCCGCGTCAACGTCGGGTTTTACACATAGGTGTGCCCGGAAAAGTACGAATACCGGTCAACCCCTGATCCCAGACCTATCACATACAAGGATGTGTGTGTGTGTGGTAGCAACACTGCCACATGTATTACTAGACTGGACCGGGCCGAATATGTTGTTGGCCGCTGAGAGAGATAATTGGGTGCCTGTCGGTCTGTTTGGGGTAGGTAAGGTAGGTAGGTAGGTAGGTCGTGTAAGTTTTTGAGCCAGTAGCTCGCAGTTATGTCCGATCTGCTCCGGACCCCGACATGGAGCAGACCCGGAGGGATGGAATGGGAGGGAGAGAGCTGCCTTAGCTAGCTGCAGGATGGAGTGGCGCTTGGTATGTATCTGTGTATGTATAGTATGTACCTGTGTTTGGTACGCTCGGTAGGTACCGAGTAACCTGTGGGATGATTCGACTTGGCAGGGCCTATCCTAGTCCCAGGGACTGGATAACCGAAGAAGCGGCCGCCGGTTTGGCGGTCGTTGATTTCAGCTTGGGAGAAGAGGCTTCTCGTGTTGCTATTCTGGTTTTGAGGACAGACAGTCTGTGAAACTAGGCGGGATGGCAGTAATGATTTACTCGACGATGCTCGAGTGTGGCTGGTGGTTGGCCTCGTGGACGGTTGACGGGCCGTATGGCATGGAATAGCACAGCGTGGCATCACACTGCAGTCTAACTATACAGACAAATCGACCTGCAACTCAACGGAGGCCGTCGACCTGTGGCGCATTTACACTATTGTCTGGCTGGCAAGGGCAAGAGACCCGAGGATCTGGCAGGATCTAGGACAACGACGTCACAGGAGTCCCGGCATTTGGGGTAGTTGTGGTGGGGACAGGCTTGGAAGCATGGAAGGGGAACCGGAGAACTTGCCGATCTGAGCTCGGGAGTCGTGGCTGAGGAAAAGATACGAAAAGGTACTTGTTGACAGAAACGTAACCCGACGGCACTCTCCGCCCAAAGGTAGGGCCTCCGGACTAGACCCAAGTGCGGGGTTTAACGTGCGTGTTCACACTCAGAGATGGATAGAGACTGCGGGCGATTCTCTTTGGGTCACCGGCACGGGTCAGTCCGCTTCCTGGAGAGGCATGATCGCCGGTGACAGGCCCAGCTAAGACAACTTGCTAGCGCCCTTTCTGGAGTCTGAGACCACCGTCTCGGTGATAACGGTGGCTGAGCCTTGCGTTTTGGCATTTGCTGTGTTGCAGGTTGCAGATTGCAGTGACACGCAGCAGAGTCTCTCCGGGGGCGTTCCTCATGCAGCAAAAGGCTGCTGTCACTTTGTGGGTGTGATAAGGCTGATGGTTTCATGGTCCCGCGTCGAACACTCAAGTGCCGTTGCGGCTATTGCGGATTGTTGCGGATTGTTGCGGCGGAGCTGCTTTCGGCTTGTCCTCGATTGGCTCCGAGTCCAGCTGGGAAACGCCGGCCGGCCCGAGTGCTCCGGCCCGCTCGGAGATGAAGACAGCTCTGCGGCCAAAAAAA
>Ga0247765_1000202_pt1 | contig 48556 bp, 48 predicted proteins | sample UWRJL106311C6_FD_179949 | JGI IMG/M metagenome (GOLD analysis project Ga0247765, IMG submission 179949) | Plant litter microbial communities from Arlington Agricultural Research Station in Wisconsin, United States - UWRJ-L106-311C-6 | ecosystem: Environmental > Terrestrial > Plant litter >... | reverse complement strand
GGCGTGTGTTCGCGAGATTCCGCCTCAGGACGAGAGCACTGGCACCTTCTTCTACCCAGTATAAACTATTTCGTTTTCTGCGTATTTAAAACTCGGTTCTTTATATCTACCAACTTTAAGCCCTTTACATCTTCTTTTTTCTCTCAGCCACCTATATACCAAACTCCCAATTTTCTGTTTTTATTTTATTTTATTTATTTTCCTTTTCCTTTCTATTACCCTAGGTATGTTCTGTCAGCTGCCCACGCCGAGCTTCCCCATTGACCGTGGCAGCCGCCTTGCAGTCCGTTCTCACACGGCTGAGACTATTCACCGCCCATGATGGTCGCGATCTTGTTTAGGGGGGGGAGGGGGGCGACCTGGCCGGACTCTGCATGGGGATACTTTATACACAAAAGTCGGCAACCCGCTGCATCTGCATGAAACAACAAGTGAGATGGTAAAGGCGGAGGAGACAGCTGAGGCGGAAGAGAGATGATAATAAGAGAAAAACGAAGAGCCGAATTAATCACATCTTATTATTAAGGAATTTTTCTTTTTCTTTTCTAAGACTTTATGAGTCGAGTTCAGTAGTCTGGCTGTTATTGAACCTTTGCTGTATGAATTTACGGTTTCAAGAGCGATATCATCAATGTTGAGGCGATTTTTGCAACTCCTGAAAATGAGGAGCTTGGGTTGGGAAGATGCGCACAGCTGCGCGCAATGAGATGATGATTTCAAGAATGACCTGAATCGCTCTAGAGTCGCCAGCTTATTATTATCACTTGGCACTTTTACTCAGACGGGGTCCCTTAGATTGGAATGATTAGTTAAAACATCAGTATTAATTACCATATACTGCGACGAGCAAACGGTTTTCGCTGTAGCTCTTTGCCCCAATTTTCCGAATCGTACGCCTCTCCCATAACTTCTTTCTCCTTTTCACGTTCCATCGCTCTCCGCTCCTCAACATCGTCACCGGTAACCTGGGGGTCGTAATTTTCCCACCATAGGTAGAGGAGGAAGGCCTTCAAGCCAGCAGCAGCAAGCTTCTTGCGGATGTTTCGGAATATGATGCTGTAAATCTCAGTATGTCGCCTTCTGCGCCGGGCCTCGCCGTAGATGCCTGGCACACGGCGAAGGGCGGCTACCACGTCATGCCGAGGATGCACGTCACGCACGTGGAGCTCCAGAGTAAGCGACGGCAGACACGCGTGCGCGCGGAGGAGTTCAACAAGGCGGGTGAAGCCAATCGTCGCCATTACGTTACGTCGGATGGGCGCGATGAGTATTAGCCGGGTGATGTGCTCAAGTACATGCGTGAGCGGCGGCGCATTCCATCCGTGTGTGGTTGTCACGGTGTTACACCAGCCGAAGTTGTTGTACGAAGCCACGAACTGGTTGCGACGGTAAAAAACCTCCAAAGCTAGGTTCCGAAACCTCCTGCTGACAAGGAGGTAGGAGACTGGGAACTTGTTGCAACGACAGCGATCCCTAAACGCGAGGTTCCTCTTTGCACAGAATGCTTCGGCAAGGAGCCAAGCATAATACCCATCGGCCCGCGAAGTCTCTATCATTTCCTCATTAGAGCCATTCTTGTTGCGCCGGCTCAACGCTAGCCTTCCTCCAATCCACATACACTCAAACCCGTCACTAACGACGAGATTGGTGAATTCCAGTATGTGAAGCTGCAGCTCCGTTGGGAGATCCATAAAGGGGAAGCTGAACCGGTACTTGGTCGCCTGAGCCGTAGCCTTTGCCAATTCCAATAATAATTGCTCGTCATGAGGGGCTGGTGGTGAGCTATTATTATTGCGCTGTCCGAACGAAATGGCGAGGTCGCCGAGCAACTGGAGCCGGCGGAGTGGCTTTGCTATGCGCTCGGCCGTCTTGTAGTCTTTCACCACGCAGTGAACGTAGAGGCTGAAACGTCGCGGTTCGGCGTGCTGCGCTAGCTTTTCGCAGATTCTATCCCACTGAGCGACAGTGCGCCTGTCGAGACTTGAGCAAACATCCAGAGGCCTCTTGTTGCTGTTGCCGTGGGCCTCCGCATCCTCCTGGCTCAGAGAGCTATAGCCACGTTCCACGATGCCACTGTGCTGCGTTCTGTAGATGTCGAGTTCCAAACGCGCGTCGACGGGAATAGGATGGATACAGGCTCCTCCTGTCGGGACGCAGCCCCTGCACCCGCAGGGGGTGAGACTGATGAGTAGGAATCTCATAGCTGTCACAGCTTTTCGGCTGAGACCCTCCAGCACATCGAGACCGCCGGCGCCACTAGCTGAAACCCCCCAAATATGGGAGCGGTAGAAAACCTCCTCCACCTCGTCGTGGATAGCACGAGACACATGGAAAAGATTGACCGGTATCCTGCTTTTCCAATTGACGTGGAGGCGTGAAAGCCGGCTGAGCTCAGCATCTGCGGAGCAGCCGTCCTCGAATGGCGTCGTAGTAGGCTCTCGATAGTTCCACATGTTGAGGTCGATAAACTTCTCTTTTGTGTCTTGCTCAAGCCCAGCAAGGCCATATATGGTCTGCCTAATGCCAGGCGGCAGCTTCATGAAGCCTGAGGCGCGGGGAGTTACTGCATGTGCTGCTCCTCCGGAGACTTTAGGAAAGAGGTCCGTGATTCTTTGCTGTCTCATCTCTGAGAATGTGTAATCAGATAGCTTGATAATGGTGGGATAATCAGATATGGGTAGTCTGGCGGTCAGATGGCAATGTAGGTGTTTGCGTGGTGTGCGGGGTGGGCGGAATATTTTGATATCCCTGTCAATTCACATGGATTATCGGGCTTATCGATCGATATTGATCAATATTGGCTCGATACGATACTGCTGACTCATCAAATCTTGAGCTTAGTCATTCATACATTCTGGCTCAGCACTAAATGGCTGGGATTGATAGGATATTGGTTGCTAGTTGAGATAGCTTTAGCCAGCGGGATACGTTATTGTGAATGAAGCAACTGAGATAAAGCTGATCCTTAAATCTGACCAGGTCATTTGATTCCATGTTTTGCTGGTATGAGGGGGTCCGACATGTGACATGTCCACTTGGAAGATCTGGACGAGAAAGGAACCCCTCACCACTTGACCTGGGCATGGGTGGCGCCCCTCAGGACCACCTGGATTAATTCTGCCGGGCTACCCCGCCTGCCCCACCCGCACACCACCATTAGGGTGATGCCATTCTTCTTCCTCTTCTTTTCCTTTTTCTTTAGCTTTAGATTCGCGTAATAAGTACGGAATACCCTAGATATCCAGCCGCCGTGACTTCACAAGGACAAGCTTTAGCCCTAATCCCCCCCAAAAAGGAGCTCCACGGAGTCACGGTATTTCGGCCTGTTAACATGATAGACGGGAATAGGGGTACAGGGCTCCCGGAGTGCGAGAAAAAGGTTGCCAGGGCAACCGCCAGGGCCAACTGAGAACAGACAAAGGGTCCGAGTCAGCAAAGAGTCACAGACAGCGCTGCTTCTAGCTCTTCATTGTATCCTCCTTCAGTTTTTTCTTTCTTTCTAAACTCTAGCAATTTTCTTTTTGTTTTATTCTTCTTTTTTGGAGCACTGTCAACTATCACGGCGAACCGTTGAGCCTTGCGTGCCGGGTTGCGTCTCTCTGAACTAGGCTCACCTTGCGCGAGATGTCGTCGTTATCATCACCATCCAAGAACAAAAAAAGCGGCGCTTGACCCCCAGCCGACCCAGCCGACCCAGTTGATTACGCTGACCACGTCGTCAATCATCAAGATGGAAAAAACATTGGGGAATCCCAAATATTAACACCATAATTATCAGCGACATGCACATGTACTAGAGAGCTGCCCACTGCCGGCGAAAAAAAAAAAAAAGGTCTTTCTATATATACACTCACATTAATTACGTTTGTTCTCACGGCCCAAGTCTGTGTTACATATATAGGTACCTTGCACAGCGCAGAAAGTGTCAGCCAACCGACTCACCGGCCCACCATGCCATTTCACATCCCAGGGGATTAGGGTGACCTTGTTCTGACTCACCAGTTCACCGTGCAGATTCGCACATCCTACATGTAGGGAATGAGGGTCACTCTATTCTATGACGCCTGAAGCTCCCACAACTTCTCCTCCTCCTCCTCCTCCGAAGACCGTGTCACCCACAGTCCAGACCAGACCAGACGAAACCCGAAAGTATAGGGGGGGAGGGGGGTCGGAGTAGTGTGGCGAGACAGCAGCCAAAGACAGGTGGATTTGATACCTCAGACCCCGCAGCCCTATCCCTGGGTTTGCACTGCACGGTCTGTTACGGACCACACTTGAGGGTGGGATTCAACGCCAAGAGAAATACGTACCGAGCAGAGAATGGAATGCTAGACCAAGCATGCAACGACGATGATGGGAATGAAGATGAGGACTGGAGATACAAACTAGCCTATTGCTGGCCCTGTTCGGGAGGGGAGCTCCCGACAATACGTGCAACAAGTCATACATGACGGATAAGGCCGGCCTTGGAAGACCGTGTTTTCAAGGCATGCTCCACCATCGAGGATCTTGAAGATATTGAAGGGAATTCACGTCCCGCATCCATCCCCAAGGTTCCCGAGCAGACATATGGAACGATTAAGTGGGTGTCTGGGCCTTGTTCAGCAGCCGTAGACGCTCACAAATGTTGAGGTCATCGCCATGGACTGCACCTACAAAGTCAACAAATACAACATGATGTGCCGGAGGATAATGATATGAAATAACCAAATGGCGAGTAGCCTAAACACCGAGATACTCCGGTCAGGGGCAATATTCCTAGGAACGAGTATCCCGGTACAGAACTCGACTATTATACTGGCATCCAGTTTGATTAGCATCCATGTCATGCACCGAGGCCCCACAAGAATTAAGGAGGGCCGGGTTTGTGCCAAGACAAGCTACCGTCAGTTCTATATATATTCCTCTCACTTTACCTCACCTAACAAGAGACAAGACCCAGAAACTTCCCGAATATTCACAGACAGTAACAAAGCGTTACGGACCGGACTGGAAACTGGGAGAGCGTACCGCAAAAGTCTGGCGCGGAAAGTTGAGCGGCGTGGAAAAAGCCGGCATACCTACCTACCTAGGTAGGTAGCATCGCCAACACCTGGAATCACCAGAGGTCAAAATGCAAAAATGTAAGATGATTCGTGTTTTCGGTTGTGACCTTGTTCGCAATATAACTGTAAAGCATGGGATTTGCTAGAGAGCGCCTCCCATACTCGATCTGCCCGGGTTGCTTGTCTCGGGAAGGGGCCGGCCATTATACGAGGTGGTACTGTCCACCTAGATAGTCTATAGATAGGAACATGCCGGAGTAGTTGGACTTGGCGGAGCTCAACTGTGACCCATACCACCAATTTCCAAACCATTGCCTACTATGTAGCCTTCAATGAAATCCAATCTTTGCTTCCGAACTCCATCGGCCTCGTCGAAGTCTCCCCATTCACGGAGACAAATCTCCAAGTGGATGAGAGCATCCAAGACAGATGATCCAAGCTTCACCTGGTGATGTTCCGCAATTGAAAGCGCGGCCCGGAAAAAAAACTTGGCGTCCTCTCTGTTGTTTTCGCCCCGCATCATGTATGCACGAAGTATGGCGAAATCATAGTTTTGGAATGGATCGTCGTAGAGGAAGGTGGCCAGTCTCAAGTTGCCAAGCAGGCCGTTCACAATCGTCCAGGCCTCCGTGGTTTTCCCTTGACAAAAGAGAGTTCGAGCTAGTGTGTGCTGCAGTCGTACCCATCTTCCGTCCAGGATGTTCAATTCCTCTAGCCTCGCCAGATGGCCTCGCGCCCACTCTTCTTCTCCCCCGTAACTCTGGCCCGGGAGCTCAAGGTTGAACTTGGTGGCATTTAGCAATAGCGTTGTTGCATGGTCGCGCCCAAGCGTAGCTGAGAACTGATCCAAGGCGACTTGAAAGACACGGACTAGCAGCTCGGATCCTTGGTCTTGGTCTTCTGCGTCTGCATCAGCCAGTGCTTTCCACAGACGTGAAACTGGATGACCTGGACCGAGTAGCGTGGTCGAAAGATTCCGGAAATGTCTCAGGCAATGCGCTTTCAAAATCGTGAGGCGCTTGACATGGAGATGGTAAATGATGTCGATCATATCGGTAATCAGAAACGGGTCTTGGTCGACCAGAATATCCTGCAGACCGTGGAGGCATACGCGCAGAAGAGCCGTGCACTGAGCGAGGCTAGATGGACTGATGAGGTTGATGGCTATTGACGCCATGTCGTGGAACCGACCCAAATTGATTCGACCAGCATCACCAGCCGTTGTTGACTTGCTGATGTCGGCGGGCGACGCCGCGCTCCAGCATCCTGAGAGTAGTGAACCATTTATGTAGTCTCTTGTGATCGTGAGTCCCTGCTCTGTGTGGCGGAGCAGGCCGGGGGCTGCGAGAACTGTTGGAGAATCGACCACCAAAGCCGCTGGGAAACGTCCAAGAGCATGAATTTGCGCCAGGAGCTCCCCATTCCTGTCCCCGAGCGCCTTGGTTCTCTTGATATACTGGCGGAGTCTCGAGTAATCAACCTCCTCGCCTCCGAAGGCGCACCAGCGGCTGCGACCTTGGGCCATGTCCAGCACCTGATCTGCGGAATGGTTCTTTCGAAGCCCCCATTGACGAAATCGAGCCTTGTACATTTTCGGTCTATGAACTAGCTGTCAGATTTTCAAGGGCTGCCTCAGATACGGATGACGATGACCTACGTCGCAACGAAACCATAATCGGCTTCCATGGCAGCCGCAACCCGACTTCGAGTCTTTTTCTCCTGCAGGTAAAGCCGGGTGATAGTTGGCCTGTACAAATTCCAGTCATCATGGCTGGGTTTTGAAACCGAGGCGTTTCTTGCTGAGTTCATGTCTTCATCAGGTAAGTGGTGAAGTGAAAATGTGACCCTGCTCGATGAATGGATGAAGGGAGGATGACATTGCCACGAGCATCGCAGAAGACGCCGTTCCCATGTCGGGCGTCAGGAAATGCACAATTGAGCTAGGCCCGGTTGACGACATGCAGCATGCCTGAGCGCCACAAGTGACCAATAAGCGCGATGTTGATGCACAAAAGTCCCTGCAACGTTGCGAGTGGTCCTGGTTGCCTGGCTCACTAGCTTACCTGGGTCGGCCAATCACATGTCTCTCGGCGATAAGAATGCGTGAATATTACCGTTGTCTCGTCGAATCATAAATACCTATCCATCCCCCACAAAAGAGCAACGGGAGTTTTGAGCTGACCGAAAATCTTTGACACCAAACCTCGTTTCTAGACTCCCAACGGCCTCCCATCTTGCCCCTTTGGTTCACTTCACCCCGACCAAGACATCTCACCAAAAACGCCCAAATATCACAGCTTTGGCGCCATGTTGTCAAGTTCTACTGGGGGAGGATTCCGCCGGGAGGATGATTTCGGGCGAGCTGCGATCCTGTGGGACGGTGGGAGTGGTAGCGGCGGCGGCGGCGGCAACGGCCAAGGAGGAAGCGGTAGCAGTAGCGGCAATGGCACCGGTCAAGGGGGAAGCGGTGGCGGAGATCGCCCTAACCGCCCAGACACGCCTAAACACCCGGATGAGCCCTCTCCCTCTTCACATTCTGGTCTCTAGAAGGAGGTCGACTGGTACCTGCTTGTAATATCACCACCACCACCGTTACGGGGACCCCTCTTCCTACCATCTCAAAGAAAGCCCAGAAGCCGGCTAGGGAGAGGGCCACCAGAGCATCAATGGTCGCTATTAATGATGCTTGCCGCTGAATGGGAGTTGAGGGGAGGAGGAGGAGGAAGTAATTGATATTGCAACGGCCACCACGCTTGGTTTAGTTTAAGCCTGTCGCTACATGTTTCCCTTTTCTTTAGACGATCAACTATGCTTGTCTAAGAACTAGAGTTTTCTTGGCTTCTTGCGTGTAACGAATAAGTTCATCTTGGTACCAAACCAAAGTTAAGCAGTCAAGGCGGCCGCCAGCATGACCAATCCCCCAGCGTAAAAATAAACGGCTAACCGAAGATCTCAACACTCATAGGCCGACCAAACGTTAGAAGATCAAGAAGAGTACGAGTAAAACCTTCGCTACCATCGAGGAGATTAAAAATAATATTGCAGAGCTAGAGAGGAGGGAGGCGTTTAAGAAGACTGTAAAGGATGACTCCGACGACGAGTATCTAATTCATCCTCTCTTTCGGAGCTATCATCGGTTACGGACGATTATATCGAAGTTGTAGAGTAAAAGGGCTTTTTTTGGTAGTGAAATTCATGGATTTTGGACACTGGTATCGTGGTGCGATGTCGGCCAAGATGGGGGGAGCCAAGTTCCTATGCGCCAGTCAACATGTGTGTGCGTTTTTTTGTTCTCATATTCTCCCCAACCCAACAACATTGACCACCAAGACCGAGGCATCGCAGCGCAGGCATCGTGTGTAGAGTATCGAATAAAACACGTCTCGGTGCATTTCAGCGTATGTTGTGTAGCGTGTGTTGATATACCCCTAATGGAAAGTACCTCCATGCACACCTCGGAATTTGGCGAAAAATAGCACATATGCTTGTTATCGATGGTCCAGTGCCAAAACTGGGATACCATTTAGTATGCGAGTTCAAATATAAACCGTGGGGCTTGTTGACCTTTTGGTCTACAACGCAGCAGATACATCCCAGGCTGGGGTCATAACCGGCAGCCCTGAAGCCTGGACTTTGCATATGGTCGTTGCTAGCGGGTAGGTGTTTGGTCAATACTTTCATTTGCTTTTGTCCATTAAAAGGGAGCGGCGACTACCTACACTGCATATGAGCAGCGGTAGAGCGAAAATAAGGAAGCCTCTGCAAATGAGGCATATTAGCATATTGGCATAGAGCTCTATGCTGAATTCTGAACACAGGCGAGAACCGATTTGTCCTTCGCTCGGCCCAGAACTAGACCACCCACCCGCCTAAAAGCCCCAGCAAGGAACAACAGGTGGTTGTGCCATTGCGGGCTGAGATGCCTAACTTAGGTTCCTAGGTACATGGTCACGAGAGCGACTGCTAACCAACCTGGCAGAAAACGGGGGGTGGGGGCCGAATAACACACATCTTTTTAACAAGCGCGCAAATTTACTCTTCCTGTTGGCTCTCAGCTTCACATCAAAAGTTCTTCGTGCAAGACCCTAAGATAGGTAGTCAAATGATGATCTTTTATGATCTAGTATATTTGATGTGATGTGTTGCGCGCGCATGCAGTATGCAGTGTGCAGTGTGCAAAAAAAGGGGGGTAGGGGAGACTCTCCGGCATCCGGGGATTAAATGTGCCCCGCCTTGATCGAGCTCATGATAACTAGGACTCCTGATTGGCTGGGCTGAGGATTGGTCAACCCAATCCTCTGGGTTCCGTTCGCCCTACACTCAGCCTCCGCGTTTGTTTGAAATCCTCTTGGCGCTCTCATCGACGGCTCGTAATGAACTTCTCTCATTGGCCTCGCTCGGGATGCTCAAACAATAACACGATAGGAGGCCGTTAAGTCAGTGGGACTTGGCAAGAGAGGGTGCTGTTGAGCTAGATACCCCCCAGCCGTTGACCAATTTGGGACCTCGGTCGGGCGGCCCTTCTGCTGTGACTTTTGGTGTGAGTCGAAGATCAGACCTGCCACGACAGGACACACGGGACCTTTTCACGAATTATGGCATCACACTTGGAATATTTGCTGCTGGGCCCGGTCTACCTTGCTCGGGATCTTCGTGGCAAAGTGCGCCCTGCTTTTCCTCGGGAGGATTTATTTTCCTGTCCAGCAACGGAACCAGTTTGATATAAAACTGTGCGAGAAATCGCCCAACTGCTTGTCTTTTTATTTCTCTCACCTCGCCTACATCGGTGCGTCTTCAAGTCACTTGTCCCCTGCATCAGCGGCAATATACCCCAAGTCCTCCAAGCATCCGCTTTTAGACTACTCAATTGTGTTTTGCGTGCCCCCGCACTGCTACTTAGTCTAATTGTCTTGTTGGTTGTCACCAAGTGGATATGCCCCCCCGAAGCATCTCAGATCACCAACGAGCCGGGTGCTCCTGGTCTTACACGGCTCTCATCTATTGCAACGGTGAGATTCTTCCGTCTTGCCATGTCAACCCCATTCCTTACTCTCCCGCATCTGACCATGTCATGTCTCTGGAATTCTAGGCAACTTTGATGCCGCAGACTTTCTGCATATGCGCCTACGTCGGACATGTCCTTCATCGACCGCTCCCAACGACACCGCCCCGAGCATGGCCCATTGGCGAAAACACGAAGCCCAACACGATGTCTACCATACTACAATCACCCTTGCCGATATTGCAGGTGTTGGCTCATGGGTCGATGAGAAGCAGTTGAGCTTGTTGGAGCTGAAATAGCACTCGACTCCTGCTTCATGTTCTCAGCTTCTCGTCACACCGGCCCCTTTGTTTTACTGGTTTTATTTTATATGATGGATTATGATTCGGTTTCCTACTTGGGCTAGGAAGGGTTATAGATATCTAGTGCACATAGACTCGTGACTCGTCATTGCAAGCTTGGGTTAGGAATTTCATGGCAAGGGATGGATGGGTTGGATTGTTTCGAGTTTCGACTTGGTTGATGCCAGTTGTGTTATCTCCTTTCAGATAGGAAAGTCCGCGACAGGTGGGTATTAGATTAGCCTATTTATCACACCTATCATAGCCAATCGCACCGAGTCAAACAGGACAATCTGAATTGAGGGTGTTGACCTTTGAAGAGGGGCGTGCCGCACAAGAGGTAGGAGGGGTGTGAATCTACTAAAGCACCTTGTGCCGCTCTGGGATCGGGCACAAGACCCTTGTTTCGTGAAAAGCGGGCGTTGTGACCCCGCTCACACCCCACGCTCATTTGCGCCGTTCGGACGATCACACAAGCCACTTTCACCGACTGCAGAGATAATGAACGCTTTTCACTGGTTGGGAGTCCAGCCCGGGCTTCCTCACTTCGCCACGACATCACCTTTGTGGATGCCTCAGGCTGCACCGACCTCAGGCTGCACCAAACGACCTGACGCAACTTCCATTCCAACCCAAATTCTAGGCATTGTTCATGGGAATGGTCAAATATCCACTTCACAGAACAATCACGCCAGCGGCTGCAAGCACGCGCTTGCACGTCCCACCGCCGTGACCGGCGGTCTCAACTTCTGTGCCGTCTGATTTACGGGAAAAATATTTTTCGCAGATAAATGTTGGTCGCCGCTTCCACCATGTCGACTATATCGAGGGCCATGTTCTTCTTCATTTTCTCGTGCACCGTTGCGCTCTTTCTCAAGTACGGCGTCACTATGCTTCCTATGGAACCCCTCGGGCCGCTGAACCCCCCAACGCCCTCCAACCCGATGCGCCCGTCGCGCCCATGGAGGGACATCGCCGTCGAGAAGCGTCGCGACGACAACGCGAAGATCCCTGCGCAATGGAGGCTTGCCGATGATGTGGTTTCCGACGCTCGTTCACGCAGGCGGATCGCCGGCGACTTCATCGAGAGCCTCCTCGACAATGAGACACGCGACATTACCTCGGTTGACGCCCCCGACCTCGTTGATGCGATGGCCAACGGCTCCCTCACGGCCCTCAAGGTGGTCACGGCGTTTTGTAAACGCGCTGCCTATTCCCACCAACTTGTCAGTCCCCTTGCCTTGCGGCCACCGCACGGCCGAGCCCTACTAACAACATGTCCCTATATCAGAGCAATCTTCTGCTTGAGATCGGCTTCGATGGCGCCCTAGCCCGAGCGAGAGAGCTTGACGACTATTTCGCCAAGAACGGAAAGCTGATCGGCCCTTTGCATGGTCTCCCGGTCACCCTGAAGGACCAGTTTCATATCAAGGGCCTCGGGACATCGATGGGATTTGTTGGTTGGATCGGCACATTTGAGGGCAAGAAGGATACTGGCAAGGAGAAGAATGTCGAGAGCGAGGTTGTTCGGGAGCTTTGGAGCCTCGGCGCTGTCCCCATTGGCAAGGCAGGCTTTCCCTCCAACACCGCTCGGGTGGACTCCATGCTGACCAAACGTCGTAGACCACTCTGGTACAAACACTATGGGTGAGTTCAAGAGACGTTTCACTGTCACGCCCGCTGATAAACCAACGACGCAGGCCCCTGAAACAAACAACAATATTCTTGGGTACACATGGAACCCCTGGAACCAGCGTCTTTCCAGTGGTGGTTCCTCTGGAGGTATTTTCTTGGATAGAACCTTCGCAGCAACTCCATCAGCTGACCTGATACAGGCGAGGGCGCTTTGCAAGCACTGAGGGGAAGCGCATTTGGCCTTGGGACCGACGTTGGAGGCTCTGTTTCCATGCCGTCGTCTTTTCAAGGCCTTTTCAGCTTCAAGCCCTCAAGCGGTCGTATATCATTCAAAGATGTGGCCAACACGGTAAATATGCTCATTTTGCTTGTAGCTGGTATTGACAGGTTACTAAAGAAGATTCAGGGACAAGGGCAACAAGTTATGCCGACTGTCGTCGGGCTCATAGGCAACTCTCTTGCAACTCTCAAACTGGTTTTCAAGTCCCTGCTGTCTACTGAGCCCTGGCTTCATGATTCCTACGCCCTTCCCATTCCATGGAGAGGAGAGAAGGAGTACAAGGCTGAAAAGGAGGGTGGATATAAGCCGGCATTTGGCTTCTTCGCAAATGATGGCATCGTTACCCCTCACCCGCCCGTATCCCGTGCTCTCAGGATTGTGAGCAAGGCTCTTGAGGAGTCTGGTTACGAGGTTTGTACTGAGCAAAAATGGCGCCGATGCCTCTGCTAATACGCCTCCGCTAATACGCCATCTAGCTTGTCGACTGGGTCCCTCCATCGAACAACGAATCCGCCCAAATTCACGCAAGTATCCATGAGAAAGCACTTGATAAACGTGACTAATCGTTCTATTAGGGACCTATCGCGCGTGGGGATGCGTGCTTGGATGCCTGGGAGGCCATTCACCTCTCTGGTGAACCTATCGTTCCCGAGATTGATAACGTGTTCCCAGGCGGCAAGTTGCGCCAACCTCTATCGCTGATCGAATTCGAAAATGTCGTCATCCACATGAAGGACTACAGACAGCGGTACTTGGACTACTGGATGTCATCTGGCAAGAGAACACGGACAGGTAGGTCCATCATGCGATGCATCCACACTCCTAAACCATAGGCCATCAATGTGCTGATCAGAGGACAACAATCAGGTCGCCCTGTCGAGGCATTCATTTCTCCAGTGACTCCGTACGCGGGTATTAAACCCGGAAACTTCAAGTACTCTCGTGAGTTGTTGTGGCCCCCCACGCGGATCAACGGACTCTAATATTCGAAGCATACACGAGCTCGCTCAACGTGCTGGACTTCACCAACGTGGTGATTCCGGTGACCTTTGCCGACAAGCGCGTCGATCGGACCAGCCCTGACTTCAAACCCCTGACGGAACAGGACAGGAAGAATATGGCGCTTTGTACGTTGGCCCTCTCTTCCAGGTGGCAAGTTGTCTTGCAATTGGGCAGCCAGCGCACAAACTTGAAAGGGCCTCAACTTGGATTGCTGACAGCCGCAGATGACCCCGATGTACACGACGGAGCCCCGGCTGCTATACAGATTGTCGGTCGCCGATTGGACGAAGAGAGACTCTTGTCTATGGCCCAGTTGGTCGTCGAAGCGTTGGATAAGTACAACCGAAAACACAACCGGGACTGACAGGTAGACTGGCGTTGGGATCCCTCCCGCAGGGATAGGGGACGCCTGATCAGCGGGGAGGATCGCGTGCAAGCCCGAAGAAGGGATCGGTATTGGTCTTGATGCAGTGCATCCAATTCAGACTGGATGTCCCCCGCAATGTACATCGCCGACCTTTTGCAGGGAGGGAAAGCACGTCGCTGACTGGGAGCCTGGATGTGGACTCTCCATCACACCATCTCCATGCCTCGCCCACATTCAACCCGCCCGTACTGACAACTAGATAGAAAACATGTCTTCCAATTCTCACTTGCAATTACGTACCAGAAACCAGTGATACGCTCCGAGTCACTAGACTTGGGCGTCAAAACCAACCCGCGTCTTTTTGCGACGCAGTCATTCGCCGACAGGCTTAGGATGTGTGACACAAGAGGATTCAGGGTATCGCCTTCCGGGAGACATCCATTCTCAGCCATGCCCAGATAGTGTCAGAAAGAAGCACTCGTGATCATTCATCATGCCTGGTTACAATCGTCGTAAATTACAGACTGACCCCCTTATCTAGGACCAATCAAAGAAGCGGAGGCGCAACCCACAACCTGGACTACATCATACCCCCATCCAGTCAAGATCGACAAATCACCACAAGGCTCCCGTCGGCCCCCAATCATTATCATCGGAAGGGGAAAGATGCTACCAACCCCCCCCGCCCGGGCTCTCCCCCGGATGATGCCAGCGGAGGCAAGGAAAACAGAAAAGGGAAAATCGGTGAAGAAAACAGTAGCATGATGGCTTAAGGGCTCCCGGCAAAAGATATACCGCATCTCGCGGTGTGGGCTGGCATCCGACGTGATTGGTAGAAAAGTCCAGAGCGTGCGGGGGCTCGGCACAACCTCGTCTAGAATTGAGGCTCAAAAATTGGAGAGGGATGGAGGGAGGAGTTGAGGGGGTGGAAGGGTGTTGAAGGTGTCGTGATGGGGAGAGAAATCGTTGGGGAGTCGGATTGGGAATGGCATGGACGGGCAGATAGACTAATTACCTAGGTACAATCATGTATCAAATGTTTTTGGGGATATAAGAAGGGCGTCGAGGTTGGTTTGTTTTCAGCTTTTGGGTTCTGGTTTTTTTGTCCTCTTCTTCCTCACTTGGAATCCACCTTGCATTTCTGGTTGCGGGAAAGATTTTCTCGGATTCTCTTGTTTGCCTTGCGGGGACCTCACTATTACCCCCCCCCCCCATCCTGACAGATACCAGCACAACAACGTGACCTGACCTCACCAAACCACCCAACAGCCTGCAAAACCCAAACCCGATTTACACCAATGGCCGCCGTAGCACTCGCCACCGACATCTTCTCGGCCTCGGCCGAGACCAAGGTCGTCGAAGACTACTACTCGACAGGGCTGCGGGCTCGCTTCCGCCTCGACGCTGCCCGCACCCCCGTCCAGCCCGACGTCAAGTACGCCGATATTGGCTACGATGTCAACGAGGAGGCCTTTACGCGCCGGGCCGCCGCCCGTCTCGCTGCGGGGGGACTGCCCACTGCTGTGCCTGAGGGGTGGCCGACGAGGCTGGAGGGGCCGCTGGTCTGGTCGGCCCAAGATTTCAACGAAGGGGAGGAGGAATATGTTTACATGCTTAACGAGGCGGATAAGGTCGAGATTGAACAGGCGTTGGTCTTTTTCAAGGGTACGTACATTCCTTGACCTACTACTACTACTACTACTACATTGTATAAACCATTCATTCATGTTGTTGTTGCTGCTGCCGAAATATATATATATATGTTGGTTGGGTTAGAGGCGATGCTTTTTGGTTGGTGGTGGCTGACGGGGTGAAAATAGACCAAGGACTCGAGGGAAGCGAAGTCACGCGTGAGACTTTCCCGCTCCCCAACCTGGGAAAGACCCTTGATAGGGTCTGCGACGACATCTACCAGGGCCGAGGCTTCGCTGTCGTCCGCGGCCTAGACCCCGATACATACTCTGTTGAGGACGTTACTGTTGTCTATCTTGGCTTGTCGAGCTATGTGGGAGAGCGCCGCGGCAAGCAGGATCAGCGCGGTTCCATGTTGAGTGAGTTGGATTGATGGTTTTTCGCCAGCCGTTGTACATGTTATCGAGTCTCTGATCCGAATTTGGAGTTTTCAGTGCACGTGGTCAAGAGAGATGACGAATTCCAGGATAGCGAGGACAAGGTGCGTCGATTACCTAACCTAACTCTACGTTTCGTTTCGTCGAGAAAACACATGCGGTAGGGTATGCATCGCAGTTAAGCCGAAGACTGACGTTTAGCTCGGAAAACAGCCATTCCACACCGACACTGTCACGGACTGCCTTTGCCTCTTCACGCAGGGCCTGGCTGAGCGAGGTGGGCGTAGCGTGATCGCGTCGGCGTGGACAGTGTACAACGAGTTGGCGGCTACCCGCCCGGACTTGATTCATGTTTTGTCTGCCCCTGACTGGCCGTTTGACACGTACGTGTATTTTCTTTTCCTTCAACTTTTAACTTTTTTTTTTCCTCTTACTCAACCATCTTTTAACCTCGACAACAGCTTCCTCCGCAATCCATCCTTCTACACACGTGCGGTCCTCTACCACCACGATGAGAAGATCATCTTCTCCTTCTCACGCCGCCTTCTCGTCGGACACGCACCCAAGGAGATTCGCACGGCAGGCATCCCCGGCTTGACCGAGGCACAGGCCGAGGCCATCGACGCCGTGCACTTCATCGCCCGCAAGCACGAGTTCAAGCCCCGCATGCAGCGCGGCGACCTGCGCTTCATTAACAACATGGCCGTCCTACATCGTCGCGAGGCCTTCACCAACGGCACCGGTGCCATGCGCCATCTCGTCCGCCTGTGGCTGAATAACAAAAAGAGGTGCTGGGACTTGCCGCGTCCGCTCCGTATTGCCTGGGCACGCATCTTTGAGGATGACGATCGCGGTGAGCATTGGGATATTGAACCGCCCAGGTCGCTTGAGGGGAAGATTCTGCGCATTGCCGGGAGCTGTGATTGATTGATTGATTGATTGATTGATTGACATTTTTTTTTCTTTTTCTGTTGCTGATGATGTATTGTGCGCGCACACGTTTGCTTGCTTTGTCTTTGATGGTTTCTCTACATACCGAATGAGTGTGACCGCTACTTTGATGTGACCGAGTTTCTTTCCGTTTTCCAGCTACAGTTTTTTTATTTTTTTTATTATCGTTGGCCAAGTTTATCCCAGATTTGGTCAACCATGGTGGTAGTATATCTCTATTCGTATTAAGGTACCTAGTAGGTAGTCTAGTAAAGCATAGTATTATTTTCCCTCGGATACAACTATGAAAGTTCAATCTTAATCTAGTTCCCCCTCCCCCCAACTTTGCTCCATCTCCTCAAGTGCCCTTGCAACGTCTATCAGTGATGGTCTGTTCTCTCCAAACCGTTGGTTCCGCCATTCTTCCGACTCCAGAAATCGCTCAGCCCTCTCCAATTCACCAGACCACCACGACAGAGCGGCCGCTACCACTGCCGCCGCCGTAGCGGCTGTGCCCTGCTCCAGATCCAACTGCCCTTCGGGGTACAAATAACCCCCCTTGCGGACGACCCTAGTCCGCTGTCTTTGTCCCCCGCCCTCTTCCAGCCCGGCCTCCTCCCCATCCTCCTCCTCCTCCTCCTCCATTGCCCCGTCTGTGCAGCGATTTATCAAATCCTTAACCACCTCGGGCGTATTCCGGATCGCGGGGAATTCAACTTCGGGGTCGATGGGCCACTGATTGGCAATGTTGCCTCGGACGTTGCTGAGCCCTTCAAACACCGTGTAGATAAACAGACCCAGCGTATACACGGTCGCCTTCTCCTGCGCGGCCTTGGGCAGTAGAAACCACGCCCGGTTGGCCTTTGCTACTGCAGACTCCGAGTTGTCCTCCTGGTCCCAGGGTGGGGCGTAGCCGGCGAGAAGGCGTGCGAAGGGAGCAGAAGAAGAAGAAGAAGAAGAAGAAGAAGAAGAGGAGGAGGACCCGGACGGGAAGGCTGCCAGGGAAGATCGGATGTTCTCGGCGTACTGGCGGAAGAGCACCTCGGGCGCGCACCACTCGTGCCAGTTTCCCCTCTGCTCAAAGTCGCACAGGACCACATTCTCTTCTCCTTGCTCATCCAGCAGCAGCAGTACGTTATCTGGTCGCAGGTCCGAGTAGAACGCCCCAGCGGTTTCCTGGAGGTGGATCAGCGCGGCGGTCACTTGGCGGCACCAGCGTAGCTTAACGTGGTTGGGGAGGGTCCCGGCCCGTTGGCGTGCCGGGAGGATGTCGCGGATGGAGCCGGCAGGAAAGTATGGGAGCAGGAAGCCCACCACTCCGCGTTTCCCACCAAAGGCGCTGCGTTTGGTCACGATGCCGAGGGGCCGCGGCATGATGTATGGGTGAGGAGGGATGGTGAGGAGAAAGCGCAGCTCGTGGTACATGTGGTTGACGGAGCCAATGGCAGACTTGAAAGCCACGACGCCGTCAAATTCGGGACTGGAAACTAGGCTGACAGTGTCGTGTATCTGTCTAAGCAGGCGGAGAGAAAAGACGTCAACTTCGGGCGGCCAGGCTTCCCGGGGGATTTCTGGCCAGAGTTTGGCCAGAGCAGTCAGACTCAGCGTCTTGCGCTCAAACACATGGTTGGGCACAATGGTGATGCGCATGTCTGCCGGATTGGATGTGACATTCCCAAAGACCAGCACCGACCCAAAAGGCAGACTGCGGTACCGTTGCAGAATTTCTGGACTCCTGGCACATTCCGTTTCGAGGGCGCGAATGAGGTGTCGCGAGATTCCAAGCTTGGAAATAGCAGTACCGCTCCGCAGCGGCACGCTGGCGGCAGCATCGAGCGTCATCCTCAGTGCAGGCGGGAAGGTGGTCTGGTCGGGGAGAATTGCAAAGATGGCCAGCGGCGGGGGATTGGGGTCTGAATCTCCGAGGAGGCCATGAGGCACAACGAAAAACCGAGTCCCGCAGATGGTCGCACCATCGATACGCCAGCCTGGTGAGCCTGCATTGTTTCGTCGCTTCAGCGAATTCGCCCTGTTTTTGGGATTCAGAGCGGACTCATCCCACGAGAGGGAATGGCCAATCTTTCCAACTAGGTCACTGAGTCGTCCACTCTTCCACTCGACGACAAATTTGGGTCTCCACGCGGCATCGAGAAGCACATGGCTGAGTTCCATTGGTGATCTGGTCTATCTCTCTGCTGGGCAAAACGAATACCCGTTGGGTTTGATTTTGCTTTTTTTTTTTGGAGACGGCATTTCCTGTATCAGAATGAGGCAGCGCTGCAGAATTGTGCCTGCTCTTCTAATGGTGGGCTTGAGGCGTGTGAGTCAACGCAAAAGCAGGGCGAGTTCACTTGTGTCTAGTTGTCCTGATGAGGAAGGAGGTGAGAGGGGGGTGGTTGTAACAAGATCTACGCCCCACCCTTTTTTAGCGCGTTCATCGAACATTTCTGATAACTAGACGATCTGATTGGTAGCCTTATGCTCTCCGGTTCACTGTCCGTGCGCTCTTTACCCCGCAATTATGTGGAGACCCAGTTCTGACAAAGACCACATCCATCGACGACAGCGATAAGGTGATTGTTATGAGGGGGATCCCTCTTGATGAGGTCTGTGCCGACCTGCTACTGGTATTCACGCCAGACAAGCTCCATGGTATGGGCCCTTTGGCTTTGCAAGAGACAGTTCTGCTGCTGATGGACCCGTTTGTCAATAGGCTTCGGTCAACTTTGAAGATTCGGGTGGCTCCATGTCAACGAGTGATGGTTCCCGTCTTGGTTCTAGCGATTTTGTCCATGCAACGCAGTCCGGTGAAGGCAGCGACATCCTCTCTGGCCCGGGTGGTGATGAGCAGTCATATTCTTTCTTGAGTGGCGACTTCACGGGCGTTCAGGATGCTGACGACGGCGTGGATTACGATGGGCGGTACGATTGGCTAGGGGACGACATGTTTGGCGACACTAGTTTCATGTTACAGGGATTAACAAGTGATGCCAACGCGGATGGTGGTGCATCGGCTTTTGATCCGGGACCCACCTCTTCGATCCACTCGGCCGGGCCATTACACTTGGGGGGCACCATCGGCCTCTCTCGGATTGTCGAACTCGAAGATGATGGTGAAATCGCAGACGCTCCCGCTCTGGCAACTAGGGTGCTGGAACCGGAACTTGGCACCGAGCATCCCCGGGCCGCTCTCGGCTTGGTTGGCCCCCCCGGTCTTGACAAGATCCCCCAGACCCGACCCCTGCTTCCTCGGTCGAGCCCCGAGACCAAATCGTTGAGCGGTGACTCGTCGTCCTGGATTATCACAACGCCCAAATCGAGCGAAGATGCATCTCAGCGATCCTCGCCGTGGAGCCTTGGCCAACTGCCTATCCTCAGTCAATCGCCTCAGCTGCCAGGGGCGGAACAGGGAGCCTCGAGTCGGACCAGTGTGCAGCTGGTTGGCTGCAGTAGAGTTTGGGTTGTCCCAAAGGTGCGACATCCTTTGCATTTCGTGTATATCCTTCGCAAATTGTCCAGCTTCTTACACAATGCGCAATGCAGAAGAAACGCAAGAAGAGACGAACCACGGCCAGGCCATCACGGATCGTCCCCGAGGTGAAGCCACCCCGTCGACGACGTCCTTTTCAGGATCAAGAAACACGAGCCGAGACTGCTTTGACAAGAGAACTCAAATCTTGCGTGAGATGCAGGATGAACAGAATCAGGGTACGTATTTGTCGCCCCCCCCCAGCAGTCTGCTTCCCTAGATTGACAAGTAGTTTGCCATAGTGCCGCCCTGACATGTCTGACCCCGAAGGCCCCTGTGAAACTTGCAAGGCAGTGTTGAATCCAATTCTCTGCAAGTTGCCCTGTCTCCGCTGGATCATTACCGATTCTTCCCTGTATCGGGAGCAGACCAGGCCATACCAGATGTTTTCCCAGCGTTGGCAGACCATGGATCTCGTCGACATCAGCACTTGGGCGTCAAGCGAAGTCAAAACCATCCGTCTCTCGCAGATATACCTCGATGCCCCCTACGAAGTCGAGGTGAGGGAGTTTGAGCCAGTTGAAGGCGACATGCTCGAGGAGAAATGGACAAGCAATGGTATCATTAAGGTTCACAAGATCCCCCGCTACGCCCTTGCGGATATGAAGAAAGCCGCTTTGGTTCTGCAAAATTTCATCCAGCGCAGCATCGGGACCTACATCGAGGGGACGGTTGGGTTCTCGGACCAACTCATCTGGCAGACATACTTTTTCGCTTTCAAGCATGCCCGCGACGCAAAGGTACGTCTTGACCCTTGGTGTAGGTCAAACTGCCTAACGTGGCAAGTAGACCGCAACAGAACGGGAGCTCATTCTCAACGCCTTTCGGTTCTGGGTCGCCTGTCGAAAGACCAGCCACCCCGAGCACATACTCTCCGAAGACAAGCTCGGCGCCGACTACGTCAACGATCCGGATAGCATATTCCACGGCCGCGTTCCCATGCCAGTCATCATGATCGCCCAGATGGAGTGTATCCTGTACACCACGGTTCTCCGACCCATGCACAAAAAAGTCTTAGACCAGCTCAACTACTTGGTCAAGGAGAACAAGCGACAATACTGGCTAACCATCTACCTAACCATGTTCATATTGCTACACAGCTGCGCTATGGTTTCGAGGCGCGATTGGGAAGTAGCTCGACAGTACAGTCTTCGTGTGAGTACCTACCTACCTACCTACCTACCTACAGTGCAATCCAACAATCCAAGGGAGAAAGAAAATACGCCACATCAGGTGTCTTACTCGCTGACACACCACTTTGCATCCACGGCAAACAGGAACCATATGCCAACCATGAGAGCATTTCCAAACACCAAATGGGTGTGAACGTGATGCTCGCCCACTTCCACTACCTCAACAAGGGCGTGCTCCCCTTCCACTTGTCGTACGACGAGGCCGGTCTGCGGCAGCTAGCCAAGGCAGCCGATCTAGACCCAGACCAGGTCGACTTTGTCAAGACGACATCGGTGCTGCTCCGAGATCCCACCCGAGGTCTGTATTGACGGTTCCCCGTATTTATGGTTTGTGATGCTAATTGACTTGAATTCGGTGGTGGGTAGCCGCTCAGCTCAAGCGAGTAAGGAGTAACTTTGATCTGAACCATGACTTATACTGGGTCGCGCAGCTGTATGAGGAAGACTGGACACCAGGTCCAACTGCGTGATTTCTTTGTCCATGTGTGATCGCTCGCTTCCCCTCCAAGAGGACCACTGTGGAAGGGATGCGTTGAGAGCGCCGTTATAGGTTCTTCATTCTAGGCTGCAATTTAGATGACGATAAATGCGAAGGTTTAGATCGCTCATTGGAAGTCGTGGTTGACACGGTACCTAGCCTTCGCAGTACCCATGATTTCGCATTGTCACGATCAGGCCCAATTTAAGGCACGTTTATAGTTCCAGTCCTTCTCGCCAATCGGATAGAGCAATTCTGGACTGTGAAATACTGAAACTGCGCCCCGAACGATGAGTTCAGTTAGCTAGAGCGTCCGACTTGAAACGGTCAGCGCCGTGGCTGCTGGGTGTGCCTGTCGTCATTTCCAAGCACTGCCAAGAAAAGGATGCCAATACCAGAGGCTCTGTAACCGGTTTGCCATCCTAACAAGTAGCCCTGCGAAAGGAATCACCCCCCAACCGAATTTCTTACCGTTGACGGAGAGCGATCAGACCTTGAGCTCCAGCATCAGAAACCTCTGTTGCGGCAGATAGACACACGAGATACCAAAAAACTATGGCCGCCAGACAATGCCTACCCGCCGACGGCAACGTAAAGTTATCACCGATACCCCAAACCTCAGAACCGACATACATGTACGATGCACTCCCCACTCCAAACATCCATCCGCCTCCTTCAAGTCCTAGACTCGTCGGAGGGCGACAGAATCCAATGCACCAAACAGACCGCCGACCTCGAACGACCCTCGGTGCCCAACATATACAGTACTCTCCTACACCTGGTGCAACCCTATCACCACCTACGAGGACCCCTGCCCGATCTCGCTGGCTTAACCCTTGAAGAACACGCCTACCTCCTCCTCTTCGCATACTGCTCCCCGGACCTCGACATCGGAGACCCAAATGGGGGAACGAAGGGTAATCCGAATGATTGACGCAGGAAAGCTAGAATTCTATCACAGGAACACCCATTTATTCTCCGAGAGGGATGGACAAGCTCGTCCGGTTTCATGATTTGCGTGGCTGTCCTCCGAATCCTGGGTCGATGACGTCCAAGCGCAAAATGCACGTTGAGCTCGGGCATGCCATATCCTTTCGTCATGGGGCATCACTACGTCCGTGGGCATCTGGGCTTGTCCGACTGTGGAGAGACTACGGTACATCATTCTGATCCGGCTGAGGAGGGGGCTCTCCAAGGGGACGCGATGGCACGTCACATTCAGTCAAGAGATCAGATATTCCGACCACGAAATCGAGGTCGTTTCCGCCAATGGGCATGAGGGGGTTCAAGTTTCACAGGAAACTCCTCCGCTTGCTGTCTGTCATATCCACCTTCCGAACCGACCCCCGAGACAAAATCTTTGCCTTCCTCAACCTCGCCGAGGATAAATGTGCCATCGTGCCGGACTACACCTTGGATGTCAAAGAAGTCTTCAGAAATGCAGCGGAGGGGATGATGAGAACTTCGTTGTCAGCGCCTCTCGCTGTCTTGTCCCATATCCAAAACCCGTCAGAGACCAGAATCAGTGGTCTGCCGAGTTGGGTGCCAGACTTTAGCGCTAAGCTGGGTCGGACGCCCTTCGATGAGGGCGGCTATGAAGATGGTTTTCGAGTCGGCTACAATAGTGACGACGACGACGACGACGACGACTATAGCGCCGACCCACCCTTCCGCCACTTGGACCCTGACGGCACACACTGTCGCTAGAAGGGGCGCATGTCAAAGATGTGCTAATTGTCAACCAACCTGGAAGCCGACCTCCTGGTGCAGATTCTCACCCTCGCACTGCACAGCCCGGCTGAGAAGCAACACAATTCCCTCTCTTGGTGGAGCCTGGAAAGGGGGGCCTGTGCTCCGTCGGGGCACTGTGTCCCGTGTGGAAGCCTTGTATCGGGCCATGTCACCGACATGGAAGAAGACTATGGGTTGCTGGACTCGAGAGACGGTCTGGGAAATGGTTTCGCCAGTTGGATTCTGATGGATATCCTCGACGCCTTGGATATGTACCTCAGGTATGCCTCTAGCTATCCGGATAACCCAGAGTTTTCTTTTTAGTACATAGACAAGTATATAATATACAGGTGGTTAATTACCGTCAGGTGTAATTTGCGTTGAGGCTGCTTCAAACCAGCTCTCGCCAAGAGGTTCAACCTATAAACGTCAAGCTCAAATATTCATGTTATTTCTCCTTCCACGTGCCTTGTTCTGCTTCTCCGTCCCTCCTTCCAGAGAGAGAAATTCTGGCTGACAAGACTGAAACAGTTGGAATAATATCGAGAGAGCCCCTTTCTTCTCTAAGGGCGTCTATTTGCTAAGGCTCACCGGAATCCGGCCTCGCATTCATCCGTCAACAGAGATGTACTGGCACTTTGGGACGACTGAACTAGGGACCGGAGGGAGCTTCCCAGCCCCGAATGGTGGGCTCCGGTCGTCAGCGTCCCCTGTGGTCTACCTACCTAGGTAGGTAGTTTGCAACATACATGTACCACTTACGCGATGCATGTACACAGCAGGATACACATATACACGGCCAGGAGATGCACAAGCTCACCATTTATCAAGAGAGAAAAGAAAAAGAAAAAAAAAAGATTGGGGAGCTAGTTGCAGAGGCGATGGATCAGTCGGTCAACAGAACTCTGTGAAATATCCCTTCCAAGTTCAGCAGAAAAAGATAATCGAAAATGACTTTGACAGATATCCGAACGTTGATCAGTTCCTTCCTTCTTTCCGTCTTTATCATTTCGCAGGTACCGCTACAGTACAGCAATTTCAGGCCATAAACGGGTGAAAAGGGAGGGCAAAGGGGTTTGCGGCAGGCCCCCTGGAAGATGGAGAGGCAGACCCAGAGAGAGAGCGAGAGAAAGCCTCAGAGGGGGAGAGAGCAAGTGGTGAACACGAGCATGAACAGCAACAGCAATAACTGGAAATATGAATATTATGGAAGAACTCCAGTCCGGTCAAATACCTCACTATCATCATCAACCTTGCAACACCAATTCTGCGCTGTCTCGATCTTAAACTCGCAGGACCTTCCATGACTGCTGGAGCCAAGAGAGAACACCGGCAAATCTAGCTGTCCCGCCAGATACTAATTCATGCTAGGCCAAGGCCCCTGCCTCTAGCATTGGGAGTCTGGGGAGCGCTTCCCCGTGAAATGGAGCATGCGCATCGATGCAGAGGCCAAGGACGGCAATCTAGACTTACGACTGAGCCATGACGCCAACAACTTTGTCACTGTCACCTCCGACCCGCTACCCAACAAGGGCTGGCACTGGACTGACCCCCGACACTCCTAATCAGATTAAAAAGGACCTTGAAAAGGCTATGAAGGCACAAATCCTTCACTTCGAGTTTGTTCCCCGGGAGGCCTTCGATGGCCAGTTTCGATTCATCTACCCCGGCAACGGCCAGTTCGACTTTTCCAAGACCATATTCAACAATAACGGAGACTTGCTCGCCCGTACCCTCCACAGACCCTGCCAAGGATACGGCGAAGGACACAACCAAGACAGAAAAGACCGAAACCCCGGCGGCCCCCCTTCCTCCTCCAGCAGCACCCGAGGTGGACAACCGCGCGACCTTCCGTATCACCGGTACCAACACAACCTCCTCCCCGTCTATCTCTCCAAGATAACCATGGATCTCGACGGCAAAGAAGATGGCTCCGTCCTCCTTTCCGTCCTCAACTTCATCACCGGCCGCAAGGCCAAGCAAAACGAAGTCGAAGTCACCGTGGACACCTCTCCCGATACGACCAAGGTGTCGGCGATGGCACCTCCGGACCTGACGACGACGAAACTATCGGCGCGGTGGAGCAAGGCGACTGTTGCAGTGAGGGCGAGAAGGGTCCGATTGTAGTGCAGCCTGGGGGCAGGGTCAATATTACGACGAAGAACGTCACGGGAAGTCGGGGCAAGAGGTGAGGCTGGGTGTGATTGTATACTGGTGTGATGAGAATGGGGCGACGCCGGAGAAGGAGGGGGGAGATAAGTTTAAGGAGAAGGTCACGATCAAAGTTGGAGTGAGGGAAGTTTCTTTTTCCCGTGGTATTTACGCAGAATGATGTCGAATCCCCGATTATTTCTAGAGGGCTGCCTTTGGAAAAAATAGAACTGATTTTGGATTTGGAAACTGGGAGTGTCGATTGAGATGTGGAAACTGAGGTAGTGATTTTTATATACATTCGCTCTTTTACGGCTTAATTACAGCGTCTGCACCAACCCACTCCGGCATTCTTTTTATATTTTCAGGGCTCTGATAATAGAAACCTGTGGCCTTGATGAGGAAGTTCAAGATCTTGATAATAAAAGCTCAAGGCCTCGATAACGAATATTTCCAAGCTTGAAATGTTGGAATTACCGCCTGAATATTCAGCTGCTTATGCATTGCATAAATCCTTGCCGGATAATTAACTAGGTAGAGGAGGCAGGTGCTTTATTCGATTCCGTTTCGATCACTTCAATGTGTAGGTAGGTAGGTAGGTAGGTAGGTAGGTAGTAAGTAGGTACCTAATGATGCCACCTTTTGCTTGCCACCTTTGCCGACTGGACGGGTTCGTAGATCATCTCCAACAGATTAAATGGATTGATCAATTGCTGCTCTTTGGTCATTCTCCATCAGCTCTACTCTAAATCTCTAAATTCCGGCGGTGCTACGAATTAATGGTACCGTGTCCTGCGTGCGTGGCATGAGGATCAGTAATGTCTCAAAACTGCCTAGGTACCTAGGTAGGTGTCGAGTCGAGTCAAGCGAGCGAACGTGAACGCTAAGGCGACACCGAACAAGCTGTCATTTCGATCCGTCCATTTTCATCGAAAAAGGGAAAGTGAAGTATAGTGAGGACAGAAGAAGAAGAACCTAAAAAAGTCTGTACGAACTCGACAGCGACAGGTTTAGATTCGGCTGAGAAACTTAGCCAACTAGAATATTCGACTACCGCGGTCGGTACATACCTACCTCAATAGGTATTTACCTGTCCTCCATGCCAGTCAGTCACTCACTCCAGGTCCGCGCATACCAGCCAGCCACAATGGCTTATTTTTAGACGATTAAATCCCGATCTGCGCTACAGAAGAAAATGGAATCGCTGAGGTAGGTAGGTAGAATAATTTGCTGACGCTCGTCTGGCCGGGAAATTGAGGTCTGGTCTCTATTCTCCAGTCTATGCTACTCCACATTCGGCAACCGAACTCCTGTTGGTGCAAGAAAAGACCTAGGTGGTTGGTGGGTAAAACCGAGATGGACGAAGGTCAAACATCGTTTTCCGTTGCTTTGCCGTTTTGGTCAAAGCTTAATTGAAGCTTATGGTTCTGTCCAGTGCGGTCAGTCCAGTCTGGTCTGTGACGGCCTCAATTGCCACTTCGCAGGGCGTAGGTAGTAAGTTAAGGCAAAAGGGGCATTCGTTTTTTTTTCCTTTTCTTTGTTTTACCCGCAAGGCTTACCCTCATTATCTCAGTGCGTTAATCAATACCATTAGCTTTGAAAATAAAGCCTATTTTATGTTTAGAAATGGAGAGACTGGATTCGACAAGTGGCTCCAATGTGAGGCTGTGATTCAGATATGCAGCTATAAGAAGATGTGTGATGAAACGCCCATGTATATCTATGCTCTGATGTTAAAATCGACCCGCAAACGACACCCCACTTCTCCTTGTGTCCAAAATTCACGCCATCTCTCCTTGCATCTGTTGAACCGCGCTACCACATGGAGTGTTCCCATTACCACGGCGCCGAAATATCTTCCGAGATAAGGCTGCCACGAGAACGTAGATAATATATAATCCTACCAATAGGCCTGAAGCTGCGAGGTTCAGCACTGCAATCTCGTATAGATCACTGCCATCCCACGAATTATCGTTCTTGCTCAGAAGGTAAAAGTAAGAAACCCCGTGATCAGACCAGTTATAACCCGCAGTAAATTTTACCCAGAACAATGAAGTAGTGTACGAGATGAGGAACAGGAAAATGGGAATGAGGATGCGTTTAAACCGTCTCCGTTCGATGCCCAAGACAACCATGAAGTAAACGGCGGATGGTAGTGTGATGCAGTACCATGGGATGAGGAACTTAAGCCATATACTTGGCCCAACGTTGCTCATTAAGCACATGTATAGGGTCACTGAGAAAGCAAATGGAACTTGCAAGATAAGAAGCAGCATGGACCATCGTAGGCCAGCCGTTGGAAGTTGATCGCCGGGTTTCCAATGAACAACAACATGGGTTACGGAGGTTGAAGGCTGTCGGAGGGGACTGAGGTACCCATTCTCTCGGTCGTTGTTTGCAGAGATAGTTTCCATCGTTATAACAAATACTGGGGCGGCTAAGAGCATGACGGGAAGAACCTGGCCAAAGGAGAAGAGACCACTAGTCGACCACGGTTCCCGGCTTGTTCTCAAAACGACAAGCTCCAAAGTTAAGAATAATGTGGATAACCAAAGCCAGAAAATCTCCACGCCTCACAGTGAGCCAAAAGCTAGTACTTTGACATTGGATGAAGAGATGACTTACCTCGAACATTGTAGATGTTACAAACTCGGCGTAAACGTGCCCGGTAAGATACAGAGCGAGCAGGGGCCTTGTTAGTAAGCCTTGTTTGAGGAATGCAGACAGTCTCGCGTCTTTGTCGAGTTTCGATTCCAACAGGGTGTGCAAATCCTGCCCAGACGCCCGTTTAATCCGGATGTGGATCCAGATTCTCACGCGTCTTCTGATTTGGTTACTGGCAAAATCCGAAACACGCATCGATCCCTTGAGTAGCTTGGTTGCGAAGGTGCTGAAGAGGAGAACAACCGAGAGCACCATGTTCTCAAAGCTCTTTAGATCCCGGACCCCGCTGGTTGGTTCCATCATGGCCGGGTAGATCGTCCACAAGTAAGGCGTTCTCAGAACCTCCGGTCGAAAAAGTTCGAGCATCCGGTTCGCAGTTGCGATATCGACAAAACACCAAGCGTAATCTCCAAACGCCCCTGGACGCTTCTGTAACAGGTTTATGGTCAAGCTCGACCAGTCGAAGTAGGCGGTTGGAACCATCGCGGCCACGAGCAGCGCCGCAAGCAACCCCATGGCGACGAGTCTGATGAGGCGTTGAGTTTGGTTATGCGGCTCGTTCAAATGTCCGCGCAACAGGGCAAGGCCGGATTGCTGTGTCAGGTTGGCATACCAAGCAAGGTACACAGCATACTGCCAGTGGTATACCGAAATGCCTGTGCTAAGACTACCATATGCACTGACGAGAATCCCAATGCCCGTTAAAGTCTGGACATCGGAGAAAGTCGAAACGCACTACACATGCAAAAGAGTTAGCAGATTTCTAGGGTGTTGGCGTAAGGGGGCCAACGGCACCCCGGATTGTAGCTCACCGCGATGAAAATGTCCTCCAACTTCTTCCGGTGCTGCGGGCTTGACCCAATGCCCAGTATTCTCGCCAACCACACTCTTAGTGGCGTCATCAAGTTGAATATGTACTTGTCCACCGAGTTTGTCTCCCACAGTTGACTTCCGGCGGTGGTGCCTTTCTTTCGTGATTGAAAGAGGTCCCTCCTAGGGTCGAATGCGATGAAGTAGTAGGATGTAGTCATCAGCATCATCAGACCTGCCGATCCGAGAAAGCCAGCGAGAACCTGTCAAACGTTCTCATGCATTTCAATTTCGGTACCATGAAAAAGCTTGGCATCTTTCGCACTTACCCCTGGACCCGAGATGTCGGGGTTTGGCTCGATCTCATTTCTCTCGTCCCATGATTTTCTTGTCAGTGCCTCACAGGTGGCCAGAAGGGTGGTAGCTTCGATTTTGGTCATGTCTTCTCTGATCTTGGGCGATTGGGTCTTTTCAATTTCGGCATGCGCTGTTCATAATGCGCGACTGGAAGGGATCGAATTGGGCAAGTCGGATTTCGGTCGTAAGGGATCAAACTCCGATTTTATGTCACGATGTGCACTCCAGGTCTGTAGCCGACTCCTTGATTCGCCCCTGAAGAAGTCTTGTTATAAATGATGCGGCTGTTGTCAGAAGAGATTGGAGGGAACTGGGGTCGGGGCCTGAAAAGTGATGGATGCTCTGGTCGTACCTTCCCTAGATCCAATAGCCTCAGCAATTAATAACGGTCAATCATCGGAAGGTGCCAACGTCGTCTCAATGTGCATGATCTCAACCTAAGTTTAATTAATGAACAATTTTTGGACTGCGCCGTGCAGAGCCTTCTCGGTCCAGTCTGAGAAATTGTTAGCGCGAGACATTCTGCTCCAAAGGCGTTCCAAGGAAGACATCTTCTCAAAGACATCTTTGCTGAAGGCATCGTCCCCGAATATCAAAACTGTGGCGAGTATCTCATGATCTGATATGCCAAGTAACCTGATCTAGGAAATATTCCCAAGTCCACGTTGGAAGTGTAGATCGTTTCGGGAAACTCCAGGTCCTTTTGCGCTCCTGCAAACTGCTACCCCACCGCCAAAGTCCCGCGCTGCGTAGCATTCGCAATGGCTTGGCTGCGGCAATTATTATTACACTACATTTACCTGCCACCCTACCTGTTTCTCTTGTTCCAAGGCAGTGAAGTGTTCACCGAAGAATGCCAAGCAGAGATAGGCTGGTACCAAGGTACCTCTTTTTCGATTCGACAAACCAAGACTGCAACCCGCCCCACCTAGCGGAACTCCGCCAACAATGACCTCACCTCACACACTTGGCGACGACATTTCTTTGCACAACACAAACAACGCCTATCCGTGGATCTCGACATCGCGTGCCTAGCTCTTTCACCCGGTTTCTTCAATAAACTGGGTCGGCCACTTCCCCCGGCCGCTACTCGTCAACATCATCTCGTCGAACTCTTTCGTACAACTTAAAGATACCAAAATGACCTCACCCTCCCCCTCCCCCCTCCCCACCACCATGCGCGCCTGGCAATACACCAGCACCACCACCGGACTCGAAAACCACCTCACCCTCTCCCCCTCGGTGCCGGTCCCCCCGCTACCCACCTCCCGTCCGGCCTTACTCGTCCGCGTCATCTCCGTCTCTCTCAACCCCGCCGATTACAAAGTTCCGGAACTCGGCCTGCCAGCGCGCGCGTTGATCCGCACCCCCGCCATCCCTTGTATGGATTTCTGCGGACGCGTGGTTCAGAGCACTGCGACGGCGGGATTCTCCCCCGGAGATGTTGTCTTTGGCCGCATCGACGCCAACCAATTCGGTTCTTGTGCTGAATACCTTGTCGCCGCACCGCATAGCGTGGCTCTCCTTCCGAAGGGTATCGACCCGGATGAGGGTGCCGCGATGGGAACGGCCGGAATGACGGCTTGGCAGGTGATTACCCCACACGTTAAAGAAGGAGATAGCGTGTTCATCAACGGCGGGGGAGGCGGAACGGGGACTTTTGGGATACAGATTGCCAAAGCACTGGGCTGTCGCGTGGTGGTTTCGTGTTCGGAAAGTAAAGTGGAGCTGTGTAAGCGGTTGGGAGCGGACGAAGTCGTGGATCACACAAAAGAAAATGTCACAAAGAGACTGTGTGAGATGGGTCAGGTCTTTAAGTTATGCGTGGATAATGTGGCGGTTCCGGAGGATTTGTATAAACTGTCGGATAACTTCTTAGTTCCAGATGGATTATTTTCGCAGGTCGGCGGACCGGTTTCGCTGGGAGCAGCGAAATTAGTGGCGGCAAGGATGTTTGTCCCATCATTTTTGGGAGGCGGGAAAAGACGGTATGAGGTTTTTACCATCAAGAAAGGGACGGAATCGCTAGTGCAGCTGGCGGAGTGGAATGTGGCAGGCAAAGTCAAGCCGGTTATTGAAGAGGTGTTTCCGATGGAGGAACTTGCCGCGGCGTTCAAGAAGCTCAAGACGGGGCGCTGTTATGGGAAGTTGGTGATTCGGGTGGAGAGGCGGGATACTCAAGCTTAACTAGGACGTTCTTTGTCTTGTAAATAGTTAGTACGTAGGTGGGTAGGTAGCCACCTGAGGTTTCGGAGTGGTGTCGGCCCGTGTCTACGTTCGGGACAAACAAAGAGTCTATTTCACGGAAACCCCAATCTCTTTCGTCATATTCTGAATATCCATCCATCAACCTCAACGTGACATTGACACCACCACCACCACGACGATAATGAACGGCCAAGTCAGCGAGCACATTCATGAACCCTCCTCCCACCTCCCCGACCGCCCCCCCTTTGATGAAGGACCCGAGAATAACCCGTACTATTTCATCGCCCGCTCCACTGTTGTTCAAAACCAGCTGGCTTGGGAAATCCGCATTCGCGACAAGCTGGATGCCACCATGAACGAACACCTTACAGAGCTCATGCACGCGATTACGAAATCCCGCATGCTAGAAGCGAAAGCCCGAGCTGCAGAAGCGGACGCTCGTGCTACCGAGGCAAAAGCCCGGTCGTTTGAAGCGAAGATGCGCGCGGGACTATATGTTGTGCCGCCCGTCTTTGCGGTCTTTGCTTTGGCGGTGGGGATTTTTGTGCTGAGGGTTTATGGGGTTGAGCTTGTTAGTCCTTGACCTTGATACCTCACATAGGTATCTAGGTATGTGGATAGGATGCTTGGGTCAACATAGGGCGGATGGGCGGATAGACGGGCAGACACTTTTGCAGTGGTGAGACAGGAGGATGGGCAGCTCGTCCACGCAACTTGATCCTCAACAAAACCACAGGTACTCTATCCTGTCATCTCATTAGGATAGTCTACATTTAATGTTCAGCATATCATCCAATTCGATATAGCTAGATCACCGCTGACGTCCCACACTCTGAACCCTGAACCCAATCTTTTCCATCACCGCAATGTCCAAAACGCCCCGACCGTCAAATACCCAGTGAGGTTTCCTCATCTGGCTATAAATCTTCTTCCAGTCCAGCCTCTGCTTCGCCACGTGCTCGTTACTAGCGCCATACCCTTTTGTCCCCGTCGTCCTCTCCGCTTCACAATCCGGGCAATTCCCAGGACAAGGCGGGACAGGGTTGAATCGCTGGAGAGGGTCGTTCGAGTCTGAATCAACATCGCGCTCCGAATGTCTGAGGTAGGCTGATAGTGCCAAAAGCTCATTCTCTGTCGGTTCCGAACGCTCAAATGGTCGCGGGTCTGACAAGCGCGCCTCCTGCCGAATCGGGATGGCGAGATCATTCCCCTTGGGTGAGTTCCCAAATTCTTCAAAGGCAGTGACGATAAGAACTGCTTCTGCTCCCTCACATGCTGCGTAGGCATCCGCATAGACTGACACTGGTCCGCCGTTCATTTTCAAGACATTGTGGCCGACGAAGCGATTGATCTCGTCGCTCATCTGCGATACCGTACAGCAAGGGTCGAAAAGCGCAATCTCTCTCGGGTTCTCAGCTTCCAGGGACCGGATGATATCTAGTGTGGGTGATTCCCTGGTATCGTTGGTGTCTTTCTTGAACGCGTATCCAAAGAGGGTCACCTTCTTCCCCGAAAGCGTATTGTGCAGACTCTTGATGACTCGAGTGACGAAACGATCCCGCGCCCACTCGTTGATTTCGATCACGCTCCTCCAGTAGGTGGCAACTTCTGGCAAGATTAAAGTCTCGGCCAGATATACCAGGCTGAGTACATCTTTCTTGAAACAGCTTCCGCCAAAACCGATACCTGCTTGCAAGAACTTATTGCCAATCCTAGGATCGGCTCCGATTGCTTGGGCGACCTCGTCGACATCGGCACCTGTCGCATCGCAAATGGCCGAAATGGAGTTGATACTGCTGATTCGCTGAGCTAGCATCGAATTTGCAACCAGCTTGGCCAACTCTGAACTGAAGACATTTGTGGTGATGATGCGTGAGCGGGGGATCCAGGCTGCGTATACATCTGCCAATGCGGATGCTGCTCGGTAGCCTGCCGGGGTGTTGCTCGAGCCGATGAGAATGCGGTCTGCATAGAGAAGATCTTTAATGGCAGTGCCGGCGGCAAGGAACTCGGGATTACTGAGGACTTCAAAATGGACACCGGGTCGATGAAGAGCGAGCTAATGAGATGTTAGTTAGGCGTAGAGCGAGGACCTGTTTTTGTGCTGTCATACTGTGTCATGCACAAGTTGTGCTGTCCGGACCGGAACCGTGGATTTCTCGACAATGATAGCACCCGGCCTTGCATGTCCAGCGACGGTGGCTACCACTGCTTCGAACGTGGCCATGTCGGTTGCAGAACCAGCCCCAATACCACGTCCTGTCTTGGTCGGCGTGTTGACGGCAACCAGAACGACATCTGCCTCGCTTATGGATTTTGCAATCTCTGTGGTGAAGAAGAGGTTGGGTTGCCGAGCCGTAACCCTGAACTGCGAATTTGCGGTGCTGCAATCAGAGCTTGGCGTGAGTACGGATGCATCGGACGAGTCGGATTTCGTGAGATTATTCTGGAAGGTAAACTCCCTCGATCCATCGCGAGCAACCCGGAGGATTTCGTTAAGACCAGGCTCGTAGATTGGAGGATGTTGTGAGTTCCATCGGCGAATTCGACCTTCGTCCTGATCAACAACGGTCACACGAATGTGAGGGTTCTGGAAGGCGATGACAGCAGCGGTGGGACCGCCTGGATTTCGTCAGCGCGACGGAACGTGGGCCTGTGGTAGAACTCGACGACTCGCCGACATATCCAGCGCCAACACAGCAGATGTTGCGGACTGGGGGTGTCCGGGTTGTGGTATCAAAGAGAGTCGAGGACAAGGGTCGACTACTGTTTCGCGGTCGGGGCGGGAGGTGTTCATCCTGTGGCCGAAGAATAGGACTTTGGCATTCGGGAGTGGTCGGCGCGGTGGAGACGTCCAGCTCTTCGGAGTCGGCAAAGGGTGGTGATGGAGGCAACATTGTCAGTTGATGACGTTAGGGGTCCAGCACAGATGGAAGGGGCGGCAGCGTTGCGAGATGCGTCAAACGCGACAGAAAGAACCAAAGACAAGACATGATCGGACAGAACCCACGGGTGTGAGAATTTAAGAGGCCAAGTCGGTGGACGTGGAGTTGATGATCGGATGGTGGAGGCTTCACTCAGGGGTTGGGTCCACCAACAAAAAGATGCTTGGATACCCATGGCAAGAGCGTGAAGGGCATGCCTTTAAGAATCAGTAGGCGGTTAGTTCTCACGGGCTTTCGTTCAGGTAGATGACCTTTGACAGACTTCAATGACATCCCCGCCAAATCTGAATGCGGTCCCGAAGTCGCTCCTTCCCTCCAGTCCGGTTCGGCACAGATGTCAGTGCCACGGATATTTCTTGGCGGAATGGTCTGATGAAACAACCAGCTCAGGACAGCCCGGGATACATAGCCTTTGGCAAGATGCCGATGACTTGTTAGCGCGTTTGCAAAATTATGGTGACGTATGTTCTTATCTTGAAGTTTTTGAACTTGATGCCTCGAACTGGTACCGACATCGTCGGGCTCACAGACTCCTTCCGACCTGTCTCCTCCGCCGGTGCCCAAGTGGCGGCACAGTGGGGACCTCAGGACGCAAAATAACAAAGCTGTCAAGCTGGAAAATTCGAATCTCGATTCAGTCTTCAAACGACAGATTTGAAGATCAGTGGAGCCTTGGTGGTGCCGGCCAATCCGGTACTTGGCAAAGCTGGGGTGAGACAGGGATGAGCTTGCTCCCTGCGACCAGAGCGCTCAAATGCGATGAATTCAGGTCGCACTTCGCGGGATTCTCTGCCTTCTTGAGGTCCTGATATTGTCAACGAGAAACCTGGTCCATCGAGCATGATCAGAAAGGTAGTGTCAACGGCGAAGTTCTAGAAGCGGCGGCGTTTGCGCCACTATGAAATGCAACGCAGGTTGAAGGATCGCGGGGAATAGTTCATTTCGACGCTGAAAGTCCGAGCGGTTCCTTACCCCGCTATAGCGCGAGTTGCAGCTTTGCGTCACCTTGATTTCACCGTTTCATGCCTGTAGGTAAGGTCTTGCAATCATGAGAGTTGGCTTGTTTGTGTATCCTAAGAGACGGTTGCCTTGGGGGTGTCTTGCACAATCACACCACGACTGTCCATGGATATTTTTGTTTGTAGACAGCTGTACAAGGCATGTTATTGCGAAGAACAAACGCTTTTCCCTTGAGGTTATCAGCAGCCACAGGATCAAGGAGATGAATACCGGAGGGTGCCTTAGGCTGCTAATAAGGGTTGGGCACGAGCCTCAGAAGTTGGGTGGAGGCCTACCACCTTCCGCCTTGTATTATTGGTCGAAACCCCGGCCCACCGGGATCACCCTGGCCTGTTTGTTGTCTTTCTTTCGTTTCTTTTTTTTTTTTTTTTTTTTTTGGGCGAGAATTTCGGATTTCTGGCACTTTCCAGTCGGGCCTTAAGCGGTCGACTTCTTCATCAGCCGTACGCATCCCTGCGGAGCAAACCTCGCTCCAGAATAAATCCTCTTCAAACAACTTCTCGTGGAGTTGGTTGGATTTTCCGGTTGATCACCAACGCAACAAGTCACGACAGAAAACATGGGTTCCCTCGGTGGAGACTTTCTCAGCAAATTATGCTCGGCTGATCAGCTTGAGCTTCTCAACGCCATCGACAGACTGCGTCTGCAGGGCATGTACAACTATGTTTCCCTCCCTCAGATCATCGTCTGTGGCGACCAGTCATCGGGAAAGAGCTCCGTCCTCGAGGCCATCTCCGGTGTTTCGTTCCCTGTCAATGCCAACTTGTGCACCCGGTATGTTTTTGCATCTATTCATTTTCTCCAACTTTAACAGGTATAGTGGCTGACGCGTTTAGATTCCCTACCGAGTTGATCTTGCGTCGCTCTTCCCAGAGAACTGCCAAAGTTTCCATCGTCCCCGATGGGTCTCGGAGAGAATCCGAACGCCAAGCGCTTCGGGGCTTTCGCGAGACTCTAAGTGGTTTTGACCGCCTGCCCGATGTTATCGAGCTCGCAAAGTCTGCCATGGGCCTTTCTGCCCATGGGAGGGCTTTTTCCAAGGACATTTTACGCGTCGAAGTCAGCGGTCCTGACCGAATCCCTCTGACCATCGTCGACTTGCCGGGTCTCATTCACTCCCAAACCAAGCAGCAGTCTACTTCCGATGTTCAGCTCATCCAAGAAGTTGTGGAGGGATACATGAAGCAATCTCGATGCATCATCTTGGCTGTTGTCTCGGCCAAGAACGACTATGCGAATCAGATTGTTCTGCGAATGTCGCAACAGTGCGACCCCACTGGATACCGTACACTCGGCGTCATTACCAAGCCCGACACCTTGGTTCCCGGATCTGGCAGTGAGGGAGCCTACATTGCTCTCGCTGCAAATCAAGACGTTGAGTTCCGCCTGGGCTGGCACGTTGTGAAGAACATGGACTCGGACAAGGGCGCCTCGACCCTGGCTGAACGCGACGCTCGAGAAACCGAGTTCTTCGCAGCTGGGAGCTGGACTGGATTGCCCCCTGCGTCACTGGGAATCCAAAAGCTCCGTGTCAGACTGAGCAGGGTGCTTCTTCGACACATCGCGTCAGAGCTGCCATCCCTCATGGAGGAAATTGAGAACAGGCATGATGCTTGTCAAGCTCAACTGGAGGCACTGGGCAAACCTCGCGCCACGCTTGATGAACAGCGCCTATACCTGTTCGAGGTCTGTGAAGCGTTTCAGAAGCTCGTTAAATCTTCAGTTGACGGAACCTACAACCATGCCTTCTTCGAGGACGCCAAAACATCCAAGGGATATCAGCAGCGCATCCGGGCGGTGGTTCAGAACCTCAACCAGAATTTCTCGGGGGAATTGGAGCTCCGCGGCCATTACCGGCAGTTTTCTAGCGACCCGGCCAAGAAAGGTGACGAAACCGTCATCAAAATCACCCGCGACGCCTTCCTCGACCATATCCAACATCTCATGCAGAGGACACGCGGGCGTGAGCTCCCGGGCACGTTCAACCCCATGATTGTCGCCGACTTGTTCCTCGAGCAGGCTCGCCCGTGGGAGAAGATTGTCCAGAAGCATATCCAAAAGATCTGGGAGGCCACCAGCGCATTTCTCGATCTCATCGTCCGGTACATTGCCGACGACTCAGCCTACCGAGCTCTCCAGAGCGAGATATTTATCCCCGAGATGAAGCGTATTCTCAAGGAGTTGAACGAAAAAACTGCTGAACTCTTGGTTCCTCACCAGTCTGGACATCCTATAACCTACAACAGTTCGTTTTCAGCGGACCTGGCCGCCGTCCGGCGAGAGAGAATGAAGGAGTCGGCAGAGAAGGCGGTCAAGGAGTTTTTTGGCGTGGAAGAACTTCGTAAGGCAACAAAGATTGAAGTGAAGACTCCATTGTCAGAGCTGGTAGCAAAGTTGACTTACTACAACGAACCTGACATGGACCGCTTCGCCGCGCAAGAGGCACTCGATTGTCTTAATGCCTACTACAGGGTAGGAACCCAGCCAGCTGGCCAGCCAGACCTTGGCCTCTTGGTAACAGTCTATGAAAAAAGTACTAACGCAATAAAAAAATAAAAATAGGTTGCGATGAAGCGGTTCACCGACGATGTAGCCGTTGAGGCGATCGAAGCGAAGCTTGTCTCAACCCTCTGCGACATCCTCTCACCAGTCAAGATTTTCAAAATGTCCAACGAGCTAGTCACCCGTGTTGCCGGCGAGCCTGAGGAGAGCCGGGCCGAGCGCGAACAGCTCGCCAGGCAGCTTGAAGTCTTGCAGCAGGGTTTGGAGATTTGCAAGCGGTTTGTTGGGATGAGGGTTGGAGGTACGGCTTATACTATCCTATCAAATGCTTACCCGTGGTGAAACCTACCTACGTGATGAAGCTAACCCCCGGTGATGGTGACGGTAAATACAGGTAAAAAATCCATCATGAGTCGTCTTCACAGACGTAAAATCCCGGTAGACTTTTCCGAGAGGGAAGACGACGAGGAAGACGAGGAGGTGGAGGAGGAAAGTTTCCATGAGACGGGGGAGGATACGGGAGAGGATGAGATTCCTGACAAGGGGGACGATGAGGAAGAGTCGTGATGGAGAGTGATAGTATGGAATGTGTGTCCATAGTGTTGGATATTGATACCCGTCTTGTATTGGGTACTTAGGTACCCTATTTAGAGAAATAACGGCAAACTTTGTATGGATCGGGGGTATCCATCTGCGCATAGTCCAGCCCTGAACGATTGTTACCCTTGGAATTGGTATAACCTTTAAAGAGCAGGGAAGCTATGTGCGAGGGGCTAAGCTGATGTACTTACTTAGGTACATATTCCCATGCATGTATCGCACTTGACATCTCCATCCATTCTACTTGGTCCCAGAAACCGACCGCATCCCAATCGTCACGGCAATCCACGACGTCTGCAACTCATCCTCCTGCGCCTCCTTTTTGTTTTTCTTTTCCTCCTGTTCTTCATGCTTAGATCCTGCTGAGCCATGTGTAACTTCAACTTCAATCTCAACATCAGCACCGACTTCCTCCCGCAGATAGCGTTCGGGAACCCAGCCCAGTTTTCGCTGAGCGTCACGGGCAAGCCACCAGCCTGTGGTTTCTTGTTAGTATTCTATCCATATGTTTGAGAAATCGACGAGGGTAGATGATTAAAGCTTGGTTTTGGAAGGGATAGGTGAACTTGAAGTTTAAACCAACAAAGATGAAAAAACTTGAGGTTAAAAGGGAGACAGAGATAAAACTTGAACGCAAATGGAAGAAGTAAAACTTCGTTTAGGTACCCAGCCAGGTAATTATTCGTAGAGAGAGGGAAGGAAATGAAGTTAAACTTACCGGCCCCACCCTTTGCCACCACCAAAACTTGCTCTCCCGCCACTACACCTAGCTCGTTGGACGCTATGGGCACGAAGTTGTAGAGAACGCGCGCGGGGGTTTCGCCTTTGTGGGGTTTACGTGTCGTGACAGCGTTTCTTGGTATCACCGTTGCTGTTGCTGTTTCCTTTTCTGTTGTCTTTGCCGCTCCCGTTGGCGTTGGCGTTGGCGTTGGCGCTGCAGGTGTTGTAGGCGGTGTGGTTCCCGTTCCTGCTCCGGTTTCCGTAGTGGCCGTTGTCGCTTTAGCCGTTGTAACTGTCGTCATCGTCACCGCGGTGGTAGCGGTAAGTACATGTTCTGGAGTGGGTGCAGGACCAGAGTTCGCGTTGACGCTCAGAGTGCCTCCAGTCAGAGTAGCCGACGAGCCGACGCTAGAAGCTGAGTTCGCACCGGACACTGATGCCATCGCTATTTGCGAAGCAGGAACAATTTCAACCTCGGTTTCGCTGATCGGCGTCGTCCATTGCCATTCGTCGTCAGAGTCATCAACACTGTTCTCGGTGAGGGACGGCATCGTAGGTGAGTACTTTGTGTAGATGCGCGAGGTCAGCTTCCACGTGTGCTGTGTTTCAAAGAGTTGAAATTCCCAAACTCTCGACGGTATTAAACGGAGACGAGTTCTGGGCGATGACGAATTGCAGTGAATGTCGTCGTACGGAGATCTGGTGCTTACGTGGGCGGGTGCATGTGGAGGCAGACGCCGAGCACATGCACTTGGCGAATGGGTGGACAGATGGTGGAAATGTGGGTGCCTTGGAGGCGGACACGGTGATGCCTCACAGTTGAGGGCAAGCTGACTGCAGGAACAATGGGACGAAAATTAACGTTTAGAATCGGACGATTCCGATCGTAACACTTGGTCTCGCATGATTACCAAGATGCTCGGTCATCTGCATGCATGCTTGGAGTGTTCGCTAGCTACTGTGAATTACGAGGAACTCCCCGTATTTTTTTTCAATGTAGTTGGGAAACCCAGGACAAACTATCGCAATCCAAATTAGTGTCTAAACCTCTTCACTTTGACCCCTCCAGTGTTAGTGAAGAATGTCAATCAGGTTGGAGGCAGTGACCGGCTATCATTTGATCGCCAGGAACACCAAATGTGTCCTTGTCCATTGAGATTCCAGAATTTCGTAGGAGACAAGTAACTAGGTACGTTTTCTGCGATCATTTTGCAACATCCCACGCATTGGCGTACTATCAGTTTTGCATGTGGTGTTTTTGCCATGTTTTGCTTTTCCTTGTCACTTATGGATTCAAGAGCTAAAGGGACATTTCTTTCCCATGGTCCAAGTTATTGGACAGCTTTTGCTGCAAGTTCCAAGACTCGCAGGCGTGCATCGAAATTGAAGTCGGAACCCGGCAGCTGTACAACCCGATCCTATCGCCAATAGGACAGCGTCGGCAGCAGTGTTACGCCGTGTCTTGGATTCTAGTCTCTGCAGAGGTCGGCTATGGATGCGGTGCCCACCCCGCCATAACGCCGGTATCCCCGGGTGCGTATCCCCGGACTCGCATCCTTAAATTCCTCAATTCCACAACACTCGCATTTGCTCCTCCTTTTTTAACCACATAACTTCTTCACTTGTTTCCCTTCCCCATTCAATCATTCAACCAAACAAACCTAAAGAGAAAGAGAGGGGGGGGAAAAAATGCATCTCATCCTCACCGGCGCAACCGGCCTCGTCGGCACCGCTACCCTCTCCGCCATGCTATCGAACCCATCCATTACCAAAATCACCCTCCTCACTCGCCGTCCTGTCCCTCTCGCTGAGAACGCTTCTGATCCTCGCGTAAATACCATTCTCCATTCTGATTTCACAAACTATCCGCCGGAATTACTGTCCCAGATTCGCGACGCGACAGGCTGTGTTTGGGCATTGGGGGTCAGTCAGAACCAAGTGGGCAGGGAAGAATATGTGAAGATTACGAGGGATTTTCCGTTGGCTTTTGCAAAAGCTTTTCAGTCACAGTCAGCAACAACACATTCCGACATGGACACGGATGAATTAAAGAGAAAGGAAAAGGGATTTAATTTTGTCCACGTCTCCGGATACGGCGCGACGTTTTCCCCAGGACGGTTCACCCCGCTATTCGGCCGCGTCAAGGGCGAAACCGAACTTGCTCTCGCAGAAATGCGCCGCGCAACCCCACAGTTCAAGGCCAGTACCGTGAGACCCTGTGCGATTGATTGGACGAGACATGACGCCATCAAGTCATTTATCCCATCACAAGGAATGTTGGGTGGGAAGTTGGGGGACATGTTCTTCAAGGGGGTGAGTGCAGTGGGGAAGACGTATTGGTCGCCGACAGAACAGTTGGGGAAGTTTTTGGTGGATATGGCCATGGGAAAGTGGGAAGACGACAGCAGAATCCAGGGGAAGGGGGTAGAGGTGTTGGAGGGAGGGTTCAAGGTGGTGGAGAATTGGGGGTTCATGAGGTTAGCAGGGTTGGATGGGAAGTGAACTGTAGAGACTAGAGTGTTGTGATGTATTGGCCGGATAATGATACCATTCTGTTTGTTGATATTCCAGGCTGGAGAGTATACCCTGTTAATATTTTCAGACCGGAAGGTGTACTAAAACCAAAACTCAAACCAACAGCAACACTGCGACAAGCACACCCAACCCAGATACCGCCAGCGAAGTCGCGCCATTACCAGAACCGTAGATACCCCCTCCACTAGGGCTCGGCGGGTTGTTAGCCGGCGGCGACGACGATGCACCACCCCTTGGCACGACCTGGCCTCCAAAAGCGCTGTTTGGAACAACCGTGTTCGCGACACCGCTGGCAGCAGATATGTAAGCGTTAAGAGTCTGACCACCGCTAGGGTTGATGACGCCCGTCATGCCGCTCTCGCAGTGCGATGGGAACCCGCAGTAGAAAAAGATGGGATCCGTCGTGTTAACTTTGACCTGGAAGGCCATGGCCTTGGGGAGCAATGTCAGCACATATCCCATCCCATGCCTCATCAGACATCATCAGCCTTGGTGAGAGTGAAGGTTGCATACGTTCTCGCTACCTCCCGCGAAGAAGCCAGAAAAGAAGCCTCCCTGTGTTGCAGGAGCACAAGGGTTGTTGAAATCGCCCATGACGACGCTGTGGTTGGGCGGAAAGAACTGGTACTCGATGATGTCGCCGACGTTGGCGGTTACCGAGTTGGGGCTGAAGGAGAGGCCATTTTGTCCAACGGCGATGGTGACGGTTGCGGCCTGCGTGAGGGCGCCCAAAGTCGAAACGGTTGCTAGCGTTCTTAGGTGCATTTTGACTGTGCCTGTTCTTGTTTCCCGGCGATCAATGGGTTTGAAGAACAGTTGAGACAGCCAGCTCTCAGGTCATTGAGAGCGGGACGGTATTGACTTATACCAAACCAACAGCCGGGGTACGTCATTGAGGCGAAGTCCCGGGACTATGTCGAAATCGGCAGAGGTGACGAAGTTAAAGGCGTCACAACAGCAAGGTGATGACTAGACGCGGCTGGTAGAGCGAAGTATGCCATATTTGGCTCCTGGGTGGAGGACTCGCCATTGCACCTCAAATTGAGGGGAAACCATCGCCACGTGCGGAATTGTGTTACGTCGAATTCAAATTTCACTTCTCTTCATTGGCGCTGGCAGCACTGCAGGGAATTTTGAAAGTTCCGTCCTTACACTATAGTTCTATTTCCGGCCATCCCGACGAACCCGATACTGTTAGAACAGCTTCGGCGTGGTTACTGCATCGATCCAACTTGAAGTGCCAGGTGAGAACTTGCTTATCGGGCTGTCAGCCTGCACGCATCAGTGATTGACGACGGCGGTTGATTTTGAACTTACATAAAGTGTGGACCCCTACTTCCTCACTCCTTTCTTCCTTGAACTCCTTTTTTTCTTTTACCTTCCCCAACACTCTTCAATCGCTGAGTTTTTCATTTACATTCTGCTCCTCTGCTCGGACTGGACTCGTCCCTCTTTTCCCAAATTCATTCCCTGGCATTGTGCTAAACGTTCCCTTCAGTTTTGGTGACTGTGGATCGACATTGGTTCGGTCTCTCGATAATGGGGTCGGATTTGACGAGGCATCTTTGGCGGAGGCATAACGGCGTTCTGCGCGGACCATACGTGAATCAGAGAGATTTGGTCAGCAGACCAATGCAGAGTCTGAATCGAGCTTTGGCTGCATCGTGGGCTGAATCCCTGCTGTGTGGTTGGCCACGCTCAGGCTAGGGAGGGGGCTGACTCGGCTGATGGCTGCTGGCGGTGCTAGGCCCAGGCGGTGCAGAGCCCGTTTGTGGTGGCGGATCATAGCGCATCGCCCCCACCATTTTCAGGCATTCCGCTCCCAAACGGACGCGATGATGAAATTTGACCAGAGCCCGATGCCCAAGACAATAATTTTGCACCGTCGCGCTGTCGTGTCGACTCTTCCCAGTTGACGACAACGAACCCATCATAATGTCACATCGATTAATGTTATCGTTTCTTTTGCTCGTTTGCTTGTCATGTCCCTCATTTGGGCAGCGCTTGACTCGGGCAGATGTCGCAAATGTCCCCGAAAATTGCTCCTTCGTTGACATGCAGGCGTTTTTCTCATACACTGAAGAGCACAAACTCAACATCACGTCCGAGGTAGAGAGGTGTCAGAACCTCTGTCGCATGACTTATGGCACCGGGAATTCTGATCTGTCGGGCATCGGGATGATGTACAGGTAGGTTGATTGCGTTGGCTTTGCCAGGCAGCTTGGCCGCTGTGCCGCTGACATTCCAATGTTTGATGGCAGCTTTACCTTCCAAGTCGCCTTGACGGTTCTTCTCGGTCCTGTGTTCCGTGTTTTCTTGCTCATCTCCGGCCAGCCTTTCTGGATCAAGACTGGAGCTACCGATTCCGGTCTTCACAAAGTGCTCTCCAACCCCGACGTTCAACTCGTGTTCTGGGAAGCAAACGGCTTCATCGTCTTTGCATCGGCCGTGGCCGCGCTGGTGCGCATGGGGCAGAATCCGACAATCTTTGAGATTGCTCAGATGCAAGTGCTCATGTTCATGCAGCTCAACTCTCTGATCATCATCTTCTTTTGTCTGCTGCATCCCGTCCTGAGATGGTGGCAGCGCTTCTTCCAGTTCCTCCTGGGATTTGCGGTCGCCATGACTGCACTCTGGAAGAGCCGGCTGAATCGAGAGGCCGAAAATCTTTGGTACCTTGCGGGACTGGGCTGCGTGGACAAGCCAGCATACAAGAAGATCACGCCGATTCCTTTCCCCTCGGCGGTCGTTATCGTTGCAGCGGTGATCTGCGTGTTTGCATTCCTCGTCCAGAGTTACTGCGAGCAACACTTTTCTCCGACTCGTGATAAGACCGCGGTTCCCGCCGGAAAAAAGCTGAGCCGCATATCGCACATGGCTCTCCGGGCTTTGGAGGTGTTCTGGGGTCTATTTGTGGCTGTGTCACTGGCAGGAATGGCGGTTGGCTTGGCGACGCTGTGGCGACAACGAGGGCAACTTCGTGAGGTCGCTGGAGATGATTTTGAGGACCATATCTGGGGCTTTGGGCAGGTTGCTGCGCTGTTCACCTGGATACCCATCCCCGTGGAGATGTCGTACAGAGTCAATGGTAAGTGTTACCGAAGAACAAGGTGCTAAGATGATTAGGCAGCTAACCTTGGACAGATTGGCTCAAGGAGCGTTCAGACCGCAAAAAGGGGGTTAACGGACAGGAAGGAGCGGCAAATGGCAGTGACGAAAAAAACCAAGGCGCAAACATCAGCATGGCGCCTGCCACAACAGCATAGATGGGTAACCTGAAGCTGGCGAGATCTATTGTCAGGGACAAAATTGTAAAAGGATAGAGGTTGGGGTAATTGGGCCACGGTTTTATCCACCAAACTGAGGTGGCATTGACCAAGTAGAATTCCCACGTGGGGTGCATTGTGCATGTCTCACTCGAGGCTTTTGTGTGTCGGTGTCACTTAGGACCCCAGTGAACCGAAGAGGAAGGAGCGATGCCCCGTGCGGGGTACGCAGAAACGTCCTTATCGCCAGAGTTTCCCCCAACGCGCCCTCCGCGATAGACCACACTGCACAAACAGACGATGGACATTCTTTGCGGCCCAACCACGTCATCACGACCGGCCGAGCGAGCCAAATATCTCTGCGGTCCCCACGAGCGCTGGGACAGTGGTCCGTTCCTCACCTATCTTGATCGTAGGACTCTGACGAGCTCCATTCCCGTCCCCTTCTCCGATCTGCGAAAGCCCGCCGAGCTGACTGAAGAACACGCCGTTTACACAACATGGCTATTCTTCGGGCTGCTCGCCGAGTTCCTCGGTCTCAACGGTGCACCGCAGTCAGGCACTCAACAGACTCTGGGTGATCTCTACCAGGCCTGCATCACCGTCGACCGAGACGGTGTCCACTATCTCACAGGTCACAATGTCGCAGCATTGCAGTTTCGGGTGGTTTCGGCCATCGGCGCCAGTGCCGATATTGGATCCCGGCTGAGCTACCTCTTTGCCTGTGCTGGTATATCGAACAAATTGCTATGCTGGACGAGTCAACCATTCGAACGCGGTCTCAAATTCGGGATAGCAGCACTCGGGGAATTCTTGACAAATGTCATCCTCTCAGGCTTAAGAACCGGGGCATTCGGTACCGTGATGTCACCCTGGACGTCGTTTTCTTGGAAGTTTGACTACCTTGACGACAACACTCCGGTTCAGCAGGCCATGATAGAGGCTGGTTGGTGCAAGAGTGACCTTTTTCGCATCAACGCGCTCTACGCCAGCATCTCTAGCGCTTATCATCTCAGCATGTTGGATAGACGAGTTCCTGGTCGGGACCATTCACACTGCTCCGAGACGAAATGCTTTGCCGCACAGATCGACAACACTACATACAGATTATCACATACTACAAATGATTGCAACTGTCAGGAATTCAGGGTCGACACCTCAAGTATACACGATATTCTGCTTGAGAGTGAAACATATCCGATTCTCGTCTTCGACCCCGACGACGAGACGGTGCTGACAGTCAAACCGTTCACGATAGGTGATGATTATGTCGCTATATCTCATGTATGTTATGATATCTGCTTCAAGGGTTCTGCCACTGACCTAGCAGGTTTGGGCTGATGGCCTTGGTAACTCTCAGGACAATAGTATACAGAAATGCCAAGTTTCGAGACTCAGGCAGCTTCTTTCTTCCCTTGAAGATGCCGTTTATACGGACAACAGCTCCTTCACCCCAAACTTCCCGCGACCCAAGTACAATTTGTGGATAGACACACTTTGTTGCCCTGTTGCTGCATCCGAGCCGCATATTAACAGTATTGCTATGATGCGAATGAAAACCGTCTACAGACAAGCCTCGCAAGTTCTTGTTCTGGATTTGGCATTGGCAGAACATCCGGCAGAAGGGGCACATCCCGCCAGCTTGCTTTTGAGGATTATGGCCTCATCGCTTTGGATGCGCCGTCTGTGGACTCTACAAGGTATGGTGTTATTCGGCTGTGTGCAACCTATCGCTGACTCTATCAAGAGGGCGTGTTGGCTCAATCTCTCTACTTCCAGTTCCGCGATCGGCCAGTTCATGCCCAATCACTGATGCTGAACTTCCCCCAGGCCGATCCTCAGTTGAGATCAATATATATTGATCTGATGAGAGATGTCAGTACCTAGTACTGATCCGGGAATACAATCTGCTGACATTACTCAGTGGGGTCAACTTCTTCACCTCATGAACCACAACCAGCCCGAGCTTGTGCCTGATTTTGACTCCCCTAAGCTATTCTGGTTGGCTCAAACTGGGTTCAACTTTCGGGCAGCTTCTTACGCCTCGGATGAGCCAATCTGCATTGCCACCCTTCTTGGTCTGGACCTCGGCAAGATCCTTGGCGCTTCCAAGCCTGAAGATGACGAGCCTATACGAACAGAGCAACGGATGTGTATGTTGTGGAGACTTATTGCGGAGGCCGATCAGGGGATTCCGTCCCAAGTTCTCTTCGTTGGCCACGACCGCCTACGCACACCAGGTATGCGATGGGCGCCCAAGAGTTTATTAGGCCGTCAAGGCGCTCTCGACGCGCGTCTCAGCGAGCAGCCTCCGGTAATGGGGTTTCTGACTCCTCGCGGCTTTGCAGTCGACATGCCAGGGCTTCTCCTAAAGCCTCATGCTCTGCTGCCGGATTTTCCACTCCACCCTTGGGACTCACTTGCTCGTCCCCTTGAACACGTTGTTTACTTTTACGATCCATTCTCGGACAAGTGGTATAAAATGGGCGCACATGGTCCTCCGGCTACAGCGCCGTCAGGTTCCATGGGATCGGAATCATCGTCACGACCGCTCTGTGATGCAATTGACTCTGGTCAAATTGCTCTCATTAAGCAAGAGGAGGCTCATCCACATCAGGCAGTCTGTTGGCTGATGGTACAAATCATGGATAGTCCCACGCAACCGAGTTGGTCTGAGAAGCCAGGATATCATGTCCGGTATCTCCGGAGGGTTGTGGTGACGGAATTGGACGGACAAGAGCTGGTCATTCTGAGGATTCTTCGAAGAATAGCCTGGGAGGTGGCATCAACACCTGTGACTCAGGAATACTTGCAACTTTGCCAGACGACGGATTTGAGTGGCGAAATTTTCCAGCAAGCCAAAGCATTCATGCTAGGGACGTGGAAAAATGCGACAGATTCCTGGTTCCACTTTTCCGAATTTGCGACGGCCGTCGAACAATCCATGGGAAGTGCAGCCAGGAACTACATCTGGGCGTCTGCCATTGGTCGTGTTTCGCACGACAGACTTGCTTTTGCAACACCGCCAGACCAGCGATGGTTTGTGGATTGACAGGCATGTAGACGCAGCGTGAAGACACGGGGTCTCATTATCGGACCACTGCTGGGCATGGCGGTTGTGCTTATGCTCTTGAGCAAAGTTGAATTGTAGGATGGAAGGTTTTTTTTCTTTGGGG